>Ga0157364_1000429_pt1 | contig 27964 bp, 7 predicted proteins | sample AttsexASBM2_FD_111476 | JGI IMG/M metagenome (GOLD analysis project Ga0157364, IMG submission 111476) | Fungus gardens microbial communities from leaf cutter ant in Ribeirão Preto, State of São Paulo, Brazil - Atta sexdens ASBM2 | ecosystem: Host-associated > Fungi > Mycelium > Unclassified ... | reverse complement strand
TATACTTAATATATACACTTAACTATTAGCATCCGGTTCCACTAATGTAAATTTATTTTAATCTCTGCTTAATTTACTAATTTATTATTTTAAGAATTCTAAGAATAACAATATAATGATAAAACAAGCAAATAACAGTCGATTCTTTAAAATGTAAACGTATGAAAATTATTAATAAAAGTTAAATACATACATAATAGAAACAAAGATAACATAATTATATCTTTGTTTCTTATGTATGTATTTAACTCTTATTAATAATTTTTATATGTTTACATTTTAAAGAATCAATTCTTATTTGTCTGTTTTATCGTTTATGCTGTTACTGAATTTTAAGAAATCCTTGATTGTTTATATTAATTTTTAGAATCTTTAGAATCTTAGAAAAAGATAAATAAGTAAAACTGAAATTAAAATTAATCTTATATTAGTGGAATCGAGACTAAGCGGTAAAAATAGAAAAAAAGAAAATGACAGAAGGAGGAGAAAAAAAGAAAAGAAAGAGAAAAAGCAGATAAAAAATATTTACCTGGCATCTCCTCATCGTTGTCATGTATTCTGGGGATTTCCCAGCAGTTTCTGTAAATAAAAAGTACTAGACGGCGCGGAGAAAAATGCACGAGGTCCGCGGGGGGAAAACGAAGAACTTTCTTCAGGACTGCATGATATGTGACTGTCACCGATCGTCGCGATTTATAAAACGTCGCGCAAATCGCGAAATTTCTGCTCCGGTCCTTCAGACAAAAGACGAAAGCGATGAAGAAAGAGAAAGAAGGGGCTCTGTTCGGAGGCTCCCTGGCTCCTACCGCACCTGTTGACTCCCGGAATATCTTCACAAGACTGACGGAGCCGCTCAGCCAGCAGCTCCTCGTGCGCCCGATCAACGTATGAGCGAAACTTCTCTCCGACCTACTTCTCGCGCCTGCCTTCGTCTTCTTCCGTAGCGACGTAAGACGTCCGTGCTTAACCCTTCCGGGGTGGAGAGGGGAGGCTTCTCCTATCAACCGATATCGATAAGATTTAAGAGAGACGATTACAATTATTGATAATATTAAGTCATCATTAATATATTAATTAGTCCGTCATCCGACATTAGTCCGACAAATAATCGGAGTTAATCTTTCCGAAAGTGAAATAATTCTTTTCTTATTTTTATATATTATTTTATAGACATCTGTCTTTTACTTTTTTGTGTTTTACAAATATGAAAAAGAGGACCAGTATTCAATGTGCAGTTTCTGTGCATGCTTGAACTTAAGATTAAATATCAGATACTTTTTAGCAAAAAAAATGTATTATATTGTGTAAATAACTTTTAGGAGAACATTATTTATATGAGTTACCGAAAATATTTTATTAATTGAGAAAGATGGAAAGAAAAAGGAAAAGAAAGGAGGAAATAAATATAAAAATCCGTGTTATTAATCAGGAAACAAAAATAAATCTTTGCGAATTCCTTTGCAAATTGAAATAACTTTTATTTATGCCATGACGAAATTAATTTGCAGCAATAATGCGTTATTTCCGTTTGCTCCAATTATCGGACAATTGCCAAGAAAAATTTGCACATTCAGAACGACGATTGAATCGCGTCATTACATCTTTATCTCCGGTTTCCTCTTAATACTTTCTCAGTATTTATATTTCGCTCTTTATTTCTCAATTTTGCACCGCTTTCATTTTATTTTGGACTTGTACAGTTTTCAAAATACGAGATCTCATAGACCAATGTTCGTGAATTATAGGACACAATTTCAGATTTATAGATTCTTTAATTTTAGATTTGCAGATTCTTATTTTGTATTTTATAAAATTATTTTGTTTTCTTAAATTATAAACAATAAAATTAATAAAATTAAACATAAATAATATTTGTTTAATTCTCAAAAGTATGCATTCCAATAAAAGCATAATCACGTTTTCGAGCAGAGATTGGCTATCTGTGAAGAGATTCGTTTCTCTAAATTAATTATTCACAATGAGTCTCATTTCAAATATTATATATCTCATTAATTGATTTGTTTCGTTTTACTCGATTCCAAGCGAAATTCCAAGCGATTGTTCTGTCCTATCTAATGCATTTAGTAATTTTTGTTAAATTTTTGTTAAATTAAAAATAAATATTTATATTATTATCGTAATAAATTTAAAAAATGTTCTTCAATATTACAGATTATTAGGTACATTACTGCAAAAATTTCAAAAATATTGCATTATTTTCTCTTACCTTATTAAATTAAATAAATCATGTCAGATATAATTGTTCTTTTCCGTCACGTTTGAAATGATTCATCAGAAAAGTCGCAGTAGTTATTGCGTTTTCCTACACGTACCATTGTTTCGCCACAGCGCATCTCTCTTTCTCGTTCAAACGAGTTTTAATTATCGGGTACAGATCTTTATCAACGGGATTCCGGAGACGCGAGAACTTTGTTGACGGCAGCCGGTTTAATTTTCAAGTTCACGAACGGGGAGGCCGGATCGGGACGAACCGGAAGAGACGTTCTTCGTGAGAGACCGCCAGCGAGTTCAGAGACCCGCTAGTGAAAGTCGATCGGTTAAAAGACGACGATGCACACCTGTGTAACGTCCTATTCTGGCCACGGATCACAAGTACCCCTCCAATGAAATCTCTTTGATCTCTTTAAATCAATAATCAGTTCCTGCTATTCCGCAACGCTTGAAGCATTTTCGGAAATAGTTCGAATATTATCAAGGTAGATTAATAGTATTAATAATTTTTTTTTATAGTCATCACGTACTGTTTCTGTTATTTTTTTCAAACATTACTTTTTTCTAATAAATTATCTAATACATATAGTTTCGATAATTACAAATGAATTATATTAGCGTGTAACAGAACGGCAAAATTAAATTTTTAAATAATTTACATTCATTGAATAAATGATATGATAGAATATTTAAAATAGATATTGTGCGAAGTAATTTTGAAGTGAAAAATATAAATATACAATTATTTCAAAGAATAGCTATTCTCATTTTTTTAAAGATTCTAGGCAAGGGAGAACAAAAAAATATTTTGTCAACTATTGGCATATATTTAATTATTTTATATTAAATAATACAAAAAAATATTTTATTTTCATTTTAATTAATTAGTATAATATTTTAAATATATTATATTTTTGATGATAATCGATTAAAAAATTTTATTATGCTGTTTATACTATTTTTTTTTACAGTTATGCTATTTTATTGTAATATTATATACAATTACATTATTTTATTATAATACTTAATTTGAATATTTAATTAGTTTCGTATTTTTAAATTTCATTAAAGTAATAAATGCTAGAAATGAACAAAAATAAGAAAAAGACTAAAAATGAAAAAAACAATGTAAATAGAAATATAATTTAAAAAATATAAAAATAAAAAAATGAAAGAAACAAAAAATTAAGAACGGAAAAAATGATGACGACTATTTGCTTGATGAATGAATTTATTGATAAAATAAATTTTACTTTATATTAAGATTTTAAGATATATAAATATATAAATTTCTGGATTTAGTATTAATATGAACTTCAAAATCGTAAAAATTAACAAATTTTTCAAAAGATTCAAATCTTAAATTTTCTTACGATGGTTTGAATACTGCCGTTTGAGTAATATGGATCAGTAGGTAAGTGTGGCCCATAGTAACGCATAAACGCGAGAGGAGAAAGAGAGAAATTGCAGTTCTCTTGAATGGAGCACGTGACTAATACAGCATATTATCGCAGTTCGTATTTATCGCAGGTGAGCAAATTGCTCAGGCATTAAATCCATCTCTCTATCGTCCCATAGTGCAATTTTTTGCTTTATTTTACTCTTTATTATAATCACGGACATAATTTGCTTCAGTATGCATCAACGTCGTTTCTTTAACATATAGTCTCTATAAAACACATTTAAATGAATAAGTATAGAAATAGATATGTTCATCAAAGATGAAAGTCAAAAAAGAAAATTAATACGCGCATTTACCAGTAAACAATTCTTGTCAAATAATAAATGACATGATTTATATGTTTGTTTCAATGTTATTATTTTATCGCCAGGTTACTCGACAGGTGGAAAGTTCATCTTAATGTAAGCGAAGAGAGAAGCCTCGGTTGTGATTCATGTAGAGATCATGTAACAAATTTCTCTTTTCAGCTCCGAAGGGTCAACATTCGACTTTCGGCATGTTTCTTATGAAAATCTAATATAAGCATTTTTTAAAGTACGAAATACGTCTGCCGTTAATTCTTTTCGCAAAACAAATGATTCCGGTACGTTAAAATTCGTCTTCGTTCGTTGACTTGTAAATTAGATGTGCCACTTTCGTTATATTTTAAACGTCGATTGCCGGCATCGCGCTAACTAACTTTTTTTAGGTTCAATTTTACACTCCATAAATGCTCATTTGTAAAACTATTATCTTTGTAAAACTATTATCGAGATAGCTCTACAGTAGTATAACAGTAGTATAACAATTTAATGATAGAAAGCTAAGTTAGTATATTCATGTTAAATATAATTGTCTATTTGTACATGTGTGCAGTATTTTTTAATGTACGTCTATAATTTTTATATTATTGGGTTGTCCGGAAAGTTCGTGTCGCAAAAGATTTAAATTCAATAAATGTATACTAAAATTTAAATCTTCTGCATTTCAATTTTTTTTCAAAATCGGCACGAACTTTCCGGACAACCCAATATTTAAAATGATAGTTATATTATACAGAGATAATAATAATAATAATAATATAAAAGAAATTAAATTGAAATTAATATCAGTAACCAAATTTTTTATATAACAAAATATTGTATAATAATTATTATATTATTAAATAATTGTTGATAAATTTTTTTATGTTTTTATGTTTTTGAGCCATTATTAATTATTTATAATAGAGTAAATAAAAAAATAAAATTTATAAAATAATTGAAAATGAATAAAAAATAAAAAGCATTATTGTTAAAATGTATTTGCTTCAAAAAAAAAAGTTATGAAATTATGAAATTTAACGTAATAAAGTTAATAAATTATTTGGCAGGTTTACAGCTCATTATTAGTGGCAACCTCATTAGAAAATGCTTGAATATCTAAAAACTTGTATATGGTCTCTGTAAATTGTATTTCTCGTCTTTAACGTATCAATGCATCAATGTTCTCGGAACATCCAACATCGCGAACAAAAAAATGAATGTAAATGGATTTATAGATATACGACCTTAGCAATAAAAAAAACGTGAGATTCTTCTTAAGAACCTTGAATTTTGAAATGATACAAGTATTCTGAAGAAGTCGCGAAAACATCTTTTCGGCATTCATTTCTTTGCGATCAGATCGCCGATCAGATCACACTAATCGTACGAATGTTTCCTTAATTTCCACCTTGTTCTCGACTTTCAAAGAGCTCCTGCGTCCTCGAGGTATCACATTGTGCTCGCAATCAACGAGATCATTCGATATTGCGATCACGTTGTACATCGTATGTATCCCACGCAAATCACATGATGTACAAAGACCTCCACGACATTTTCCAATATCGTATACTCGTTTTCCTTGACATGTCTTGAAGATGAGCCCACGCATCGCAGACGTCCTACGTACACTTATGTATTGCGACAAAAATTTTTCAGCACAATTATAATATAATCAATATAAAATGACAAAATCAATTACAATTATTAAATAAATATATAAATAAATATTATATATTACTGAACTTTTGATAATTGCGAATTATATATTAATCATAAAATATAATTATAATAAAATATAATCATAAAATATAATCATTAAATATAATTTTACGTTTACTATTAGTGAATAAATTTAATTTTTCTTTAAATGTTACATATTTGATTTAATAGTAATTTTTTAAACATAAATAAAATGTTAAAATATTTGGAATTATTAATATTAATTATTATTTTATTTGAATAAAAGATTTGTTAATTATAGTATTACTGTTTTATGTATATATATATATATATATATATATATATATTGTTTTGTTTGTAAATTTTTATAATGTTTTAAAATATCTATATAATTTTTTATACTATGTATACTATATATTTTTATACTATGTTTTTTACTACAATGATTTATACTATAATTTAACAAGCATTAAGTAATACCGATATGAGCCAACACAGGATATACTTGAACATCCTGTATTGACTCATATCGACATTACTTAATTTGTTAGATTTAATCACTTGAGCCTATTTCATTGATTAATTTTGATTTTATATACTATAATATTTTATCTATATAAAAATTGTATTGTTCTAATAATTTATGAAAAGAATTTAATAATGCGAATCGAGAATTGTCGGTAACAATCCTTAATGCATAATCATCTATGGAAATAATTCGCCATTCGCATACATTATCCGTGATATGCGCTTTCACAGTACGAGCCGCATCACTTCCGTCGTGGTGAAACTTACTGATATTAAAAAGAAGGCTCTCGCATCGAGCCTTCGTATGTTTAACCGTGCATTTAACGCAACAAGGAAGACGAAAGCCGTTTGTGATAAACGATGACGGCTTGCACATCACGATGGCATGCCATCATATATGATATTTATCTTCTATCTGGCAATGTCGTAGAACAGACAAGTTCAAGTGTAAAATCGTGAAAGCTGAACATGCACAGAATGCTCCAGAAAATTTATATAATGATATCAGATAATAATATTCCATACTTTATGCAAAGTTTCTCTTTTATTAAAAGCGAAACTGAGACTGATTACGCGTTATTTAATGCTGAAAATTGAGAGATCTCAATGAATTAAATTTGCGTGGTGCAAGTATGTGAACATAATTTTGTTTCTTTCAAATTTTAACTTGATTTTTTTATTTATTTAATTTTTATTGAATATTAATTTAACATTGAATATTTATAAAAGGCAACGACAGTGAAATTTTCAAAACATACCATACTAATTATATAAAAAATTGGGTCCCAGTAAAATGAGTTGTCAGTTAATTTGATGGAGAATAATTTTTGAACTGTGGTGTATCAAAGATATTCTATGAGTATTCTACAAGTTATTGCACTTTGATACATTATAATTAAAAAATTCTCCATTATTGAGTCTTGTGTTTATGAGTCTCTTATGTTCTCCGTATAAACTACACTATAAACTAACTCATTTCTCCGAGACCTAATTTTACACACTTATAATTAATGCGGGGTCTACTAATTATAAGATAAATTGGGTTTCGGTGAAATGAGTTAGTTTTCGTTTATGATGTAAATAGCTAATAATATGATGAACAAAACATGTCATAGACTTAATAATGAATAATTTTTTAGGTATCTATCAAAGGTGCTAGGTAAGCACATTTCATGAAAGTCCCGATTAAAGTGCAAGTTTTGCACTTTAATTGATACATCATAGCTAAAAAATTATTCATTCTTGAGCCTTATATCTATCACATTTTTTATTCATCACATTAAGTTATATGTGAAAAATTAATTACCGAGATCTAATTTTTCATATAATTATTTCAGCCTCATTAATTAGCTCTTTCCATTTGATCAAATTTTTCTGGAGATAGAATTAGAATTTAATAAAAATGTCTTATTATTTATATTGATCTTCCCGTATTCTGTGGGAAAATATATGTACATTTATGTACAATATGTGTTAGTATGACAGACCATTTTCGCGTAATGTGGCCGAGATCGTCGTCCCGACAATTATTCTCTCGCCAATTGTACGATTTAATTGTTCTTGTGCATCTCTCCATGGAGAGAGAGATGTGCCTTTGCTCGTGTTATCTGAGATCGTAGATAGAAATAGCATGAAATTGTCGTGCTAACGTCCAAGTGAAAACGGAACGGTGTTTTATAAACCGTGTTATACGAATTTTATTAGACGATCGAAGGCATTTATATATTGATGCGATCCATCGAGAAAATAATTATTTTGCGTTTTCTCACCGGATAGATATCGATCGGCGAACGTTTCTAATTTTCTCAGCCTCACGATGAGAATTAGAGAATTATTCAGATCGTGAGAAGAAACAGTGAAAGTTTTTTTTTTTTATACAATGATGCTGTTAAAAGGAGGGCTTCTTTTTTATGCAAATACAGGAAAAACACGCTAACACGCGCGCTTATTTATTCGTGTTTATTTTCCGGAACGCGAAATTGCGTCGCGTCGTCACTTACATGTTTCACTTGGACACGACGCCCCTTTGGCACAATTTTCTCGAACGTAAAAAGATGTCGAAGAGGCGGAATCTCGGAAGCGTTTGTCGCGAAGGCAGCGGAAACGCGCGTTCTTCCGTTTTATGAGCGATCTCATTGCTCAACTATGCTTGAAACGACTTACGTCTCTCAGAAGTAGAGAATCGGCGCAAGAAGTGGCTCACTTTCGATACCGAAGTCGATGAGTATGCGGTTCGTTTTATATTATATTTTATTTCAGAATGGAAACGAATCAAATTTTTGTGTCTTCTGATCATCTTTGAAATATTCGAGTTTTGTCTAAAACCAGACGACGCAAAAAAATGTTTTTAAGTTTCACACGAGATCACTATCATAATGAAAATCTTCTATTCTTGGAGTCTCTTTCGTGGGAAAAAATTTCTGCCGAGGACAATGTGATAAATGATTCAAAAAGGAATGAATATTACCGAGGATTAGCATATATGGTTTTAAATAAACCGTTGAACTCGCGACAGTGATATAAGTCGGCAAAAACGAAATTTAAGTATCTCTTCTCTTGTATATAATTCTCTTGTATATGTCTTAATATAATAAAAATTTTTTAATTTATTTTATCTTTACAAGGAGAAACGAAAAGAGAAAAAAAGAGAATATCATAAAAAATATATTTTAACAGCGGACTTTTTATTTTACGTTAAGTAAGTGGTTTCACACAAGTTATTTCTTATTTCTCCAAATCTGAAAGAAGGAAGATGTGATTCGCACCGTTTTGCTTAATTAGCCAAGTAAATTTGTACACACAGAAAATACACACTATATACGCAATTACTTATTTCAAGTGTTTTAAAAGTTCATGTATCCAAAAATGTCATAAGTTCATTAAACAAAATATTCCGAACTTGCTTATAATATAAAGTTACTTCGATTAATTCTATAACATTCTTTGAAAGGAAATAAATTCTTATTTGAAGTACATATAATAATAAAGTTTTTAAAATTTATAATAAGTATATTTTAAGATTATTATCAAGAAGACATTCTTTGTTAAAGATAACTATTACTTAAGAGGAAAAAAATAAATTAATCTTAAAACTTTTCTTAGCAATGGAATTTTCTGTATTATTCTGTATTAATATTAAGGAAACTTTAAGACAATGCTGAGATAATTTTTTGCTCTTTATCATAAGTTAAGATTCTCGAGTGTTCTTATGACAAGGATTCATTCAGAGAAGTCATTAATCGATTTGAGACCAAACGGGTGAGTAGATGATTTGAAGCTTTCCTGCATTCCTGAAGTGAAAATGGAGAAGCATCAGTTCGCCTTAATTGCACTTGTCCCTCTTAATTATTAATTATCCTCTTATTAAATGTCTTTGATATCTTGAATTTTTGCCGTGAAATGATATATTGATATAAAATAATATTTCATCATTTACTTCGAATTGACGTTTTTGATTGCCGCTACAGATACTGCGTCACCTATAATAAAGTAGTACGAACATCATTAATTAAATAACAGAGCCTAAGTGACAGAAATAAACGAATAATAACGGTGATTATACACTTGACAGTTCCGGATGCGTGGCAAAAAAAGATATTCCAAATATGTACTGTCATTTGGATACCGTTTAAGAAACTGTAATACGTTCTACATGTTATATAATATCAGGCGATTATATATAAAAGTTGCAATACATAATTTTATGTTATGTTGTCCGATAAACTGAATCTTATATTATATTTACATCACAAAAGCAACAAAATGGATTCTTTTAAATATATTACTGAAATAATAATTCCAGTGTTCTATTTCTAAGGTATTATTTTCTCAGATTCTTTAATCAATTCGGTGTCATTTCTTTCCTTAGTGAAAATGTCGGGAGAGATCGTCACTTATTGCGACTTTCTAGTTATTAGCATTATACATCTTTATATCTAAGTCTTAAATTAACGTTCTGTTAAATTATAGTTTACTTAAATTTGAGTGAAGGGTATGATTGTTTTTATTCTCTTTTCCAAAGTTTATTTCATCAAGAATCTCATACTTAATCGATTTGTTTTAAATCATTTCTTCCAACATAATTAATTATTTGATAATAATAAATATCTCGTATTTTTGTTTAGAAAAAATTGTTAATAAATTCTGATCATAAAAATCTGTTCTTAAAATTAACATTACAAATATATTCGATGTAATACAAGTGATAAAATATACAATCATGAAAGATAAATATTGAGCGTCAATAAATGCCAAGCATGCATTGTTACGCTAAGCCATCAAATTATCCGTTTTAATCCATTTAATCTCGGCAGCAGCTTGGTAATTAAAAATTACGACGTGGCTGTGCTCGGTCCCTTGTAATTATTGGTAATGTACAACTTGCGTGCGGGATAATTAGTCAGCCCCTATTCATCGTCCGAAAGTCTGTGTTGCATTTGTAAATTCTCGAATCGCACTGCCATAGAATAACGCCGACCTACTTTTATACTCTGCGACTACTTTCACTTGCGAGGACGAGGTCGACACGGATGCACGGCCGGAACGAATTTCCGAATACCTCCGTCTTGTCTCGACACTTCATTCTTTAAGTCCAATTTTCGTATTTCTTTATTTGTTACTTTTATGAAAACTTTCGCGTTTCGAGCGTAACGTTCATTTGTACGCAAAAGTAAAATTTGTTAATCATTGCGAGATATAAATAACCAGAAAAATCATCGTTTTTATTTATTGATGGTATCATGATTTTTATTAAGAAGATTGTCGTTAAACTACAAAATGTTTTATATACATATATAATTAAAGTTGGATACCATGGTGTAATTAATAAAAAGTAAAGATTTTTTTTAACATGATTTCTTAATTTAAAATGAATAATGTAGCTAATATAATATCAATATTATCTATATGATGTGATTATATATAACAATTATGATGTTGATATATATATATATATACATATATATATATATATATATAAATGATAGTTATAAAATAATATATTATATATGGTTAGTGTAATACAATGCGCTTCGTCAATTTTTATACTCTCGCTGTTTCACGCGTAAAGGCGTGAAATTTGCATAATGTGAGAACATTATCGTCATAAATCAACGAAGGAGAGATCGCGTGCATGCCTCAGGTTTCCTAGTCATTAACAGCTGATCGCCGCACAGTCTTTTTTCCTAACGGCACTGAACACTTCACGAAGGCCATTTCTTTTTGCGACGTCGTCCGGAGTTCTGTCAATGCAAAAAACATTATGTGTTCTTATCTTTTTTAAATTATTGCAGATCATATCGCGGTCAGTATAATATGACAGAACTATATGAGGAAATGTGCCTGAAGAAATCGATTACCTGGTAGCTACGTTCCACAGGATGTTCTGTAGAATGTTGGATTGTGGCTCACTGCCGGTTAAAATCAATTCGCAGACTGATCGATCCTCACAAATGATAGATTGATTATCATCGTGTATGCGCGCTTCCTTATGTTCGACCGGTAGATTGGCGAGTCGTAACTTTGAGAGAACGATGTTCGGCTGGCTAATGGAATTTTTTTTTAATTAAATATATAAGCGGATATTTAAATTAGAAAGGCGGAAAAATAAGAAAAGACAACTTACGTTGTCGTGTTACTGATCTGGATGACATTGGGCTTTAACGACGCCAATAGTAGACCCAACGGCAGAAAAGTACCAATTAGATGAATGATCTTCTTCCAAGGGAACGGTCTGTAAACAATATATTCCAGTTTCATATTTGAGAAAAGAACAATGTTCTTAAGTAAATAATAAAAAGATGAATCATGTCATTAAGTAATTTCCAATATAACGCATTAGAAATAGTATGTGCAATTTAAGATAATTGAATTAGGTGAGATAACAATTAAGATATATAGTCAAATAATATATTTATTTAAAAATTATTATATATAATATTATTTTGATATAAGATTATTTATATATAATGTATCACACTTGCGTTTTTTTCAGCGAAAAATTAAAATTAAAATATTTATTAATAATAATTTACACTATTAAATAATATATATTATTAAATGTGCAGAGCAATGATCATAATACACTTGTTAGTTGAAGAAAGTTTTATTATTTATTATCTCGCGTGAAATTTAATGAAAATTAAATAACGTTTCTCTCTTTCCCTTCCTCTCTCTTTCTTTTTCTTACATGTATATATGCATAGTAAAACAAATATTGAAATATACAACGTAAAAAATGATAATATCTTAATTAAACTCAAAGTCAATATTTATACAACTCACGTTAAATAACACAATTAACACGAATGTTAAACTATATCAAAGAGCAAAAAAGATTGATCTTAAAACCAGATAGATATACAGAAATCAGATAGATATATAAATAACATTTAATATTATCTCCTTGGCATTACAAATATTTTTTTTAAAGTGAACATATTAATGTGTCACAATTTACCTTTTCTCTCGCGCATAAACTATACTCGAATGTGGGTCCTCTATATATTGCACATCGTGGTATTTGTCATCCGGTTGATAAAATGGATATGGAAATTTCCGCTTTCTCGTGTAAGTTGACTCGTGTTGTTGAAGTACCACGACACCGTTACTCTCGGGCTTCTTAATCACTTCGATCACGGTCTCCTGCGACGCCGGCTGATAAGCATTCTGATTCTGATCGACATAATAATTGATGACGTACGGCGATTTTAAAACATCATAAATACCGGTCGATTGATAATCAGTCGTCGTTTTTCCGAACATGTCTTGCGTCTCTGGCTTCTTAACGTTTTGGAAGAATGTCTGATCGGCAAACATGTGGCTGACAGCGCCTTGCTCATATTGCGATCTCGAACTCTCCGTAACAGTCTGCTGAGCATGGAAAGAATGACGGATATTTGACGTTTGTACTATGTCGTCATCTTCGAACTTAATTTTGCTCGATCGCGTCGCTTCATCCAGCAAACTGGAAACATCTTGATACGCATCCTGAAGAATATTCTGAATCCGTTCACGCTGTCCATTCAGATTAACATTGTTTTCGAATCTTACATGTTGAACGTTGTTAAAGGGATTCCTGATGATCGAGTGCTCGATTTCGCCCAAATGCCGGCTAGGTTTGAAGATGTTGGAATCGTTTCGAGAAAAGGTTTCGACGACGGCCGGTGTGATTAATTCTTGATCGCTGTCAGTGGCCAGTCTTAATAACGTAGCGGATGTCGTTATTTCATGAACGGAGTATTGATCTGATATTGAGGAAGTCTCTTCGAAGATGACTTTCGTTTCGCGAGTCTCTTCAGACGCTTCGAGGGTCTTCGCAAGTGTAAGGCCGATGATCAAAAGACGAGGAAGGAGGAAGCAACACATGGAGATCTTACGCAACCACATGTTTCTCGTTTGATTAAGTCAGCAATCAGTACGAATGATGTTTGTGCGTCTGCGATGACGAGCGGGCGCAGTGAACAGTTATTTCCATTGCGAGATGTCCGCGTACTAAAGCATTTGCTACGACGTACTGTGACTTTAACTTGTTAAAAGGCAAAAGTAACAGCGAGCGTATTCTAAAAAGCGTGAAGAACAATTAATTACTGTCACCATCATATTCGTACTCCAATTGTCGTTGACAAAGTGAAACGCTGCGATGTTTAGTTCAAGCAACTACAGTCGTGATATATCATGGTGTATCAATGTAAATGTATAACAAACATCATATGTTTGAAAACAATTTCACATAAAGAAAAAGAATTAATGACAATTAATCAAAGAGAAAGTAATTAATTTATTATCTTTCCTTCGCCTTTCTTTTGATCTTCAGAGTTCATTTCTTTTTTTTATCTTGTAATTGCAGTTTTGTAAAAATGGTGTAGCTAATATTGTAGCAAAAAAATAACTTGTAAATAAGCCTAAAGTATACATAAAGAATTGGATATTATCGTTTTTCTACGTGTTTATTTCATATGACTTCGTGAAAGAAAACTCTGGAGAGAAATTCAGTGGCACACAGTAAAATGGAAACGAGCGAAACATACCAGACTGTTAAATTGCATAAGTAAGGTACGTTACTTGCTCTAGCAATATTCGCGGAATATAATGAACGGAAGGGGTGAAAAGACTTTCTAAGCCAAGTTTTATCGCCAAGCGGTGAGAGTCTGACCCTGTTTCGTGGCGAGGTCATTCTGATGATATGTTCTATATGCTCCAGGATTTTAAGCTTTATAATCGGTTCTTATAGAACGTTTTAAGTCTATCTCAAGTACAATCTAAGATATCATAAATCAATCACATATTAATTAACACTGTATTAACTTATCTTAAGATAATAATTAAAACTTGAAATAAGAATAAACTATAAATACCGGCCTTAAAGTTTTCATGTTAAAAAGAAGAGTATACTTTTTACACAAGTTGGTTTACGTTTCTTTCAAACACTTTTATATCTTGTACAGTTAGCTTCACGTTTATATGAAAAGAAATCTATGCTCTATGAAATTATAATACAGCATCAATAATTCATTAAAAATAGAAGCAAATAATAATTAAAAGTGAAAGAAGAGAATTTATTAAAATAACGGAAATGAAAATAAACGAAAAAATAAATGAAAATAACGGAATTGAAATTAATGGAATTTACGAAGAGATGATTATTTTAATAATACATTACTTTTTATTGTCTTTATAATCTAAATTAATAAACATTTTTATGTATAATTTTATATATATAATTTTATTTAAAATATTTATGGAATCTCAATCATCTGACAAAAATGATCTGATACTGCACAAATACTTTCTTGAAACTTTCTGTCATTGCGTAGATTTCTGACATCTAAGATAGATCTTGCGATGCTCTTTTCTCTTCCATTTGCTCTTATCGTTTTCATCATCACGACTCTCCCTCTGATATGACTGGCAATGAAAGTAGTTTGCTATGCACAATGATCATTTTACCTTTTCTTTAACATCCATAATCATTTTCGCGGTTTGACGTTCAGACCAATCCAATTCCGATTTGGAGTAGGCCAGCTAATCCTACAGTAACCGGAATCGGAAGTAAAAAAATATATGCCTCTGCAATACCGTGCTATTTCGTTCTTGTTCATAATAAAGAAGAAATGATCTGTTTTACGTAATTATCCTAATTCTGCAACATAATAAAGATCGATCCATTGTTATGAATTAACTAATTGCATATCATGGATAACTCATATGTTGTTTTCGAATATTTTAAAAAAGATGTTGTGCTCAACGCTTTATATTTACGTAAAGACTTTCCAAAATTTGCAAACTCTTGATCTATTGATAATAAATGTCAGAAGATGAAGAATGTATAAACTGTATATAATAGTGTAGATTGTAACATATACGATGATCTACATGTGGCCGTGTCTATTGATTTTGTTTGGGATGACACGTATTGACACGTAATGTAATAAATGCGAAGATACAGCGGAAATCGATGAAAGAGCATACCTAGCTGTGCGACAAGCGAGAAAAGAAATCGTCCGTTTCTGGGTCGGCGCCAGACAAAAAAATCCTAGATCGGTGAAAATCTGGCGGAAGAATCGGAAGCTGCTCGTAAAACGGAAACTGTTAAGATGCGTTTCACTCGCGCGACGAGCAGGAATCACCATCGGCGACGTGAGAGAGGAAGACATGGATAAAGGAAGAAAAAAAAGGAATGACGGAGGTTTCTGGGCCATGAAAGCGCAAAAATCGGTAAACGGGCGATTCCACGATTTGTTCGCCGATCCGATTCTGTCTACTATACATCGAAGAAGGTCAAATCGGCGATTTGCCGAGCATGAAAATCAACGGCGACCTTCTTTGTCCTTTACGCCGACGCGATGTCGGCGTGTCCTAATTGTGCAGCTATTCAGTCAGAAACATCATTTCCTGTATCATCACGGTATGTACGATTAAAATAATATGTATAATATTAGGTGTAGTAAAAAGAAATCCATTATTTTTGCATGAAATTGAATGGAAAAATAATGGATTTCTTTTCACTACACCTAATATATGCAGAAAATAAATATAATATAGTAGATAAATAATTTTTTTTGTAATATATTTGTCAAAAGAGATTATTGCAGATAGAATTATTTAATTATACATAATAATTATACATAATAACACTAATTATAAGTTTCAATAAAACTGTATATTCCATTACAGAATGAAAGAGAGAGAGAGAGAGAGACGCTAAAATTTTTAATTAACATAAATTTTACACGTTTATAATAATAAAAATAATCTGAATATTTAAATACTTAATAATTAAAAAATAATTTAAATATTTAAATAAATACCGCGTTATAAATTATTCAAATCTCTTAGTGTTGACTGTATTTTATTTTAATGTAATTCTGCAATAAATAGAAAACAGATTGTGAAGCTAAAGAAAAAATTGCAAGTTCTTTGAATAAATTCAAAATTCTTCTGCAAACTTCATATATTTTATGCTTTTTTCATAGGAATTAGTAAACGAAGTAAGAAATTGGTCTCCAAAGAATTGAGGATTCTTGAAAGATTCCCATGCGCGATCTCTCTGAAGTTAGCCGAAACTTCATATGCCGCGCCTAGAAGAGAGAGCAACCCATCATCGACCCACGTCAGAACATTCTGCTGTGTTTAAACGGTGAAAGTAGCGATTTAACAAAAGGTAAAATTCGCGTGAAAATGACACTGTCGCCGATCGGAGTCGCGCGCACAGAAGCGGGCGACAACATTATGGCGACGTCATATCGTCATCCTGATTGTCACGAGTGCCGCAATTAGCGCGTGACGCGAGCGGCCTAAGTCGGTTTCTCATTATCATTATCTTCCGTCGTTGGCGAAGACGAATACAACTCTCGCCGCATTGAGAAGTGAGGGAGGAGGACAATACGAGCACAAGTAATGACGGGGGAAATGATCGGAGACCGTCTCCGCGCCACTTCAATTTCCCGTTTTCTCGGTCAATCACAGTAATATCTTCGTTCATAAAGCAATCGCTCGCTTTGCGGAGCATATCGCTAAGCGGCGTGAATAATCTCATTAAGAATGGCAATTAAAATCGCCACGAGATCAAAGACAAGTTGCGTACGATCGTTTCATTGCTCTTCGTCCGGATGCATTAGACGCGCGAATTACTGTCTGGATTTTTTCAATGTTGTAAGTGTGCCTGATTAGAGATGCTGATAAGTGAGAGAGCGTATTGTAAACAACTTGTCGAAATGATTGTTTTAACATTCAAGCGAAATCGTTATCAAAGATTCGTTAGTGGATGGAAATGTTAGTAATCATGATGAAAGAAAACAGGGGAATGTTAAAAATTTGATTTATAGCTGATAAATAAATAAATTTGTAATTTAGTTAACACAATATATACACGGACAGAACATTTACTGAAGCATGTAAAGATTTAATTAAATACAGATCTGAAAATAATTTTGTTGGGGCATATAAAAATAATTATGTAGGCTGCTTAAACTGGTTGCAAAAATGTTAAAACTTTTTGCAGCATTACTTATCATGCTTGAGATTCTCACGTAATTATTTTAATGGTTCAACAAAATCATTTTCAGATCTGTATCCATAATAGCTAAATTTTTAGATACTTCAGTAAAATAATTCTTTCCATATATACGTTATACGCGATAATTTTAATATAACATTTTACGATAAGATTATAGCCAATTAGGACATGTTAATATCTAAACGTATAACATCATGATATTTGTAATGTAAACTGCAAACAGAATTAGAAAGATGTTTCAGCCTCATTTAAGAGAACTTTCCATCTCCATCATTTTATTCTAGTCATTTAGCGCTTGTTATTTCTGCAGAAATTCACACGAAAGCAAGGGATTTTGAAATAAATCAATATATCTTTGTACAAGAATATGAAATGGCTTGTGTTTCAATCACCCAGGAGGCTGTTAGAAAAGCGAATGCTTTAGAAACCGCTATATCCCGTGGTACCGCAAAACGTACAACAGTGTCTCGTGCAAAAATACAGACATCCTTCACTTGTCGGAGGCCAGTGATGGGCTCGATCCCATCGATCATCGATCGTGGCCAGCATGACTGACCTCGCCTCCCATTGTTGTTCCATTGTATTCCAAGAAGGATCGTTATCCAAAGGGAAGGAGAAAGACTCCGTGGGGAATCGTGGCACAGGATGACGGTCGAAGCGAGAGGAAGAAACCGCGAGGTGGAAAGAGAGAAAGAGACACGCGCGGAAATCGCGGGCGAGAAGGAGAGACAATGTGGCGCCCGTTCTCCAGGTTGACCAAGCCAAGGAGGTAAGAACGGAATAACACAACGGCCACGGGGAACGGAGGAAGATGCAAAATGGACCAAGCACCGACGAAGTGGGGATCTGGATTAAAAGCAAACGAGGGCAACGTCTCGGCAACAGAGCCATCTCGGACCTTGAGGAGTCGAGGTCGCCGACGTACTCCACTTCCGTATATTTCGTAACATCGCTCTGTAGTCGTTATTATTGTTGTTGTTTTTATTGTTGTTGTTCCTGTTATTGTTACTACTATCATTTTGCTGTCATACGCCGGCGCAATACGTTGCCCGCAATTCCCGCTAACGGATCTCCGGAAACGACGAGCGGGAGACACACGGGCCTCGTTGTTCATGTAATTGAAGGTGGCTCGGACGACTAATATCGACACGGTTAGTGCGACGCGTTGTGTACGCGAAATGTTCGTCCTCTTTCAGCGCTCTGTCGCAATCATGCAATAGAATTTTATAAAATCAAGTAGACGTGCAAAGTCACGAAGTGGTTGTTCACGAGCCAGATGATGACAGTGATCTCGACGAATCGTAATTCTCTAACTGTTTATCTATATAAAACTCATTAACATAATACGATTTTGTCAATTATTTAGCAATTTTTATAATATCTTATTGTTATATTTAATATAACTTTTTTTTCAAAATAATGTAAATTTTTCACAATTATTAATACGCGATATTTATTACTCTTCTTTCTCATATGAGAAATAAAGCTACGTAAAAATAAATTTGAAAAAAATTATTATAATGATAGCTACTTGATAAATTCAAAGTAAAAGCAACATTAATATAATAATTTTAATATTATTCCATATAATTTCCATATAACACATATTATATATATAACAGTTATAATTGAGTAAAAAAATTATAATATTGATATTACCGTTACTTTGGGTGTGGTTCACTTGACGCTGCAAATGCTTTGAAGTTTTTGATTGACCAATCGGAAGAAAGAATTTTATTAATTAAATAATCAAAAAATACTTCGAAACATTCGTATCATGGAGTGGACTGAGCTTTTGTGGAATAAAAATTTTTTAGCAGATAAAGAGAATTCTATTAATAACGTTTTGAGAAATATATAAAATAAAGCTGTTCGTGTTTCAGATGATGACGAGAGGAGCGATATGTCTGCTCCTGACAATTTTGATGTTAGGAGGTTCTTTGGGTAGCACAAGATATTTTGTGAAAATGCGAACGAATGCGTCCGACATGTTCAAAACGAAAGCGGACAATTTAAGGATTCTTCATGATCCGATAGCGATCACACCGAATCCTTTGTACGATAACATGGGAAACGGGCATCAAACCGATGAGAGAATGACCAAAGAGATATCGAGCGATCAGTACAATCGAAGAAATTCCTTCGTCGAATCTTCGACTTTCAATCCGGATGTGCTCAATAAGTTCCTCGAGGATTACGCGAATAAAGTTAAGAGTACCACCGAGAGGAATTTCAAATATCCCTTCAGAATTGTAAAACCACCCGCGGAACCTCTTATGCTTGAAATCGATAGCGAGATTATCGAGACGACGACTATCCACGAACAGGACGATAAATTTGATCAAATCTCAAATGCTACTTCAACGGATGATGCGGTAAGAAACATGTTTTAGATAATAAAAAATAAGATGTATTTTGTTTTTTGCAGAATCGAATAAAAAAGTAAAAGAAAAATTAAGCAAAAAAAATGATGTTTTAATAATTTTAAATCTTGCAGTAATAATTTATTATGCAATTATCGTTAGATAATAAAAAATATCACTCTCTTACTTCAAAAATGACAGCAAAAAAATATGATTTTCGAATTATTATCATAAATGAATTAAATAAACATTACCCTATAACTTCATAAAAATCGTCAAAGTTGTCACAATTTGAAAAGAATGATTTTTTAATAGTTGCAAAATGAAAATGACATTTGATCATGCTAAGAAAATATTTTTTGCTGATATATTATTGGATTTAAAAGTTAGTAATTTTCTGTCAAATTGAAAAATAATTTTTCCCCTTCTTTGGAAAAAAAAATAATTTTTCCTCTTCTTAATTTTTTTGTAGTTATTATTTTTGAAGTAAGATATTGATTTGTCGATTTATTTTTTGTTATCTTTGCTGGTTTAGTTAAGCGAGGCGTTAAATGATACCTTGAAGAGAAACAAATACTACGGTACAAATACTTATGAAGATAGAAATGGTTGGGTGACATTGGAAGCAATTCCGTGGTCTAAGAGCAAAATTTCAAAGTGGCAGGCTAATCCCAGTACACAACGACCTTGGCCAGAGATAAAACCATGGGATAAACCGAGCATGAAACCATGGGCCAGCGACTATACCGTCAGACCCACTTATGAAAACAACAAACCGTGGTAAGTACCACAACTGTTAATTTTCTTTTCACCACGTAATCTTATGTACAATTTGAAAATGGGTTTTGTGGTTGTTATGATGAGAGATATTATATTTATCATCATTAGTTAGCATCGATATAAAACTTTCTTTCTTATAAGTATATTTACAAAGTTCATCAGGTGTATCTTTTATGATACTCTCTACATTAATATTAAGAAATGTATTAAAAAAGTCTCGTAAAAATTTATTCATTTTTTATTTCAGTTTTATTCCTTTCTTTATATAATAAAGCTAGTTTATTACAAAAAAAATATCAATAATTTTTTTACTTCTTAATATTTTAATAAAGATCTTAAGACTTATAATTATAAAAATTTTATAATTATAAAAAAATCTTCAAACTTCTCTAAAAATTGCATTACTTGCCTATTAATTGGATATCTATTATTTACTTTATATTATACTTCTCGACGAAATATCGGCTTTAGGCAAATGAGAAAACAAACGATCGTATCTCAGGTACGACAAGCCAAAACCCAACTGGCCAGAGAGTAGCGAGAAACCGTGGCAGAAACCGATTTCACGTCCCTCTTACTATCCTGATGACGCGTCTAATCAGGCGCAGAAGTGGCCGCCAGAGAGACCGTTATGGAACAAGTACGATCCTCATCGTCCCAGTAGCGATATCATCACAGACGACAGACCGTCCAACTTTCCCAGTACTTGGTCCAGACCACAGAGCTCCTCATATCAATTTATCGATAAATATTCGGATCAATCGGGGGATGGAAGTAATTGGCACAATTACCCATCTAAATACGACCAGGACCGACCTCGGCCGACTTTAGTCACCGAAAGGCCGAATTTCTCGCATTATCAATATGTGAACAATCATCCACCGAATCATCCGGCGAGTGGCGACGGCCAGTGGATTCTCTTGTCGACGAATCGAGGATATTCCAAGTCGAGGCAGAGATCAATCAAGTTTGATACAATAAACTCAGCAGAGCCATTTAAGAGAATCAATACGACAAGTCGCGGAAACGAGGAGGAAGAAGAAGAGCTTGTACCTGTGATGACATCGAAACGTCAGGTTAGGCTAAATAATCAAAGAGAGTTCAAAAGTTAATTTTAATTAAACTAAAGTATGTCCTTTCCCTTGTATTAGGCAATTTTCTTTTCATTTTAACGGATCTGACTGTATTTAACAATAATTATTCAAGCAAAATAACAAGTCATAAAGTTAAAATGACATTAAATGAAATTAGATTGAAAAATTTTTTTAAATATTTTAGAACATTATTTTGATATCATGATGACTTGTATTCTGCTTGTAACAAAATATTGCGCGACAAATTGTGATACTAATATCAATATAAATCAGGAGATAGTTATTATTAGTGACAAATGGATTTATCGAAAAAAAATATTATTGACGGTCGCTTTATGAAAGATCGTTTACCTAGGTCAGATTGACGGTGTTGCCATCGATCAACGGCACGAATACGACGACGTCCCACGGAGGCCTTTTAGAAGTGGAGAAGACGTTCAAGAGCGTCGAGCAGAGTCGCAAAGAGTACGAGATGGAGAAGCTGTCGACCACGCCGAACATTCTGAACAAAAGACCAATCAGGCACACAACTCTGAGGACGAAACCATCAAGTTCGGCCGTTTTAGCAGCCGTCGGAGCAGGTATGGCTGTAACAAATTAACTTAAAATATATTTCAAAATATATACATATATTAACTGCTTATATCTGAGAGATTTACATTTCGAGTTAATAACAATTTTAAAATGCTCTAATCTTAAATTTTTTTGCCATTTAATAAGATTAAATGTTGAAGATTGAATGTTTAATTTATGAAAAAAAAAATTATTAATGTATAAATAATAATATATGTATACATAATTTTAATGTTTTTATGGAAATTTCTAATTACATCGTATCGCAAAAGTGAATTTAATATTATTTAATCGAATAGAGTAAATTCGTTAATTATTTTAAAGAACGATGACAAAAGTACACTTAAACTCAATTTGCGTTTGTTTAAATTAATACGTTTGTTTGAATTAATTATCGTACCATTTGTGAAATGACAGGCATGCTGCCAGCGACAATGGCGATGATGATACCAATGATGCTGGGTCGTCGAAAGAGAGATCTGAGACTGATGAATAACGATCTCGAAGTAGACTTGCATAAGTTCGCGAGGGAGTATAACGTTCAACTAAAGAGATCAGTAGGACTATAGGAATTAAGATAGCAGAATTCGTTCGAAGAACTCATTAGGATGACGAATAACAGAGAACACAACACACGACATATGTGCAGGATTATATTGAAATATAGGATGTAACAATGAAGATCCAGAAACGGAAATGATTTTATCAGAAATTAGTTTCGTAATATTAAATTAAAGAAACTACATCATATATATTAGAACATATAGTCTCATTATCTTTTATATATCGAATTTTTCAAGTCTACCAAAAATCTTACTTGCAAAGATTGAACTACAAAAAGATAAAGTTTAAATTTTTCGATCGCATATTGGATTTGAAGTCAAGTAGTGTGCAAATCACTTTCCAAACATTGCGTTGTTATAACCAGACTATAGACTGCATATTAATACTGAATACGTTTCTGAATAATCAATGTATTCCTATTCGTACAGACGAGGGTATAAGTAAGATCGATTTAGAATCAACCTGTTGCTGTTCTAGTAGTCACCGAGTAAAGAGTAAACTTGGGGGTAAAAAATCTATCATAATTATACTGAAAAAAAATGTCCAAGCGTTACTTTGCTTCATCGTTTTACATTATCGCATTTAAATTGTTTTTGACACAGTGCTTCGATTGTGTAAAAGCAAACGTAATAGGTTCCGACTTTAATCGCTATGCATTAACATTTATTATCTATACTTTATGTTTGAACAAACCGTCGTCAGCGAATGTATATTTCCAATTTTTCTGCGATGCGACAAGAGCTTCGTTTGCAACAAATTAAATTAATTACGTTGCCATAAATTTGTTTATAATTCAATTATTTCAGACTCGAAATATTGCAGCAACTTTTCGTTTTAAAGATCAATGTTACGCTTTGACGCGAGAGAAACACAAACGTTTACATTCTCCAATATTTATTTACATAGCGCATATCAGGGTGTTACATAGAGAGTTTACATACTTATCTATTTATTTATTTATTCGTTCAATTTTATTTATTCAATTATATAGTGTCATAGTCAATTATATACTTTACAATAATTAAGCTGCCCAATAATCGGCTCCATCATACGTCTTCGCTCGCCCTCCAGCGAGAGGATAAGAGAGCAGCGCGCATATACCAAAACAATTGTAGAGAGATTAAAAAGCGACTTTCAATAAAGATCCAATCGATCCTGTGTGGAAGAGAGCGAGAGAGAAAGAAAAATCTCTCGAAACCCCTCACCAATCCCGCGTCTATCTCGATCGTCTTGCTTTCGATAAATTATCCCTAGAATACATCTTATCACATGTATATCGCGTGTCGAAAGGCATTCTCACACAAGGACCCGAAGGCTAAAATTAAACACTTTATTAATCGAATAGAGTCTTTTTTTTAGGGAACATGCGGGTTGTGGACATTTTCGTCGCGATTCCTCGCGTGATGAGAAGGAATCTGAAAGAAGATGCGTTACCCTACTACGTTTACGACGATACCTTGAAAGAGGAGACGCGTATTCGATGATCGTAACAGTAGTCCGTATTCCCCTTCATCGTTTTAGCTTTCTAAGTGAAAGGACGATCGTCTATCGTATCGCATCACATCATTTACGAATGGACAAAAATGATTGTCCGTGAAATCGCGTTTCAAATCGGTCGCGAAGAAGTCGGGAAGGAAGGAGAGGAGAAGGGGAAGCTCCTTCATTTTCCTCGACTACCGTTATCTACAGGACTATGGTCCGTCATCGTTATCCGCCGCATGTCCACCATATTGCGCCGTGAAATTGGAAAATGCGTATCGCCACACGACTCGAGAACTTCCATCGCTGCTCCTCTGAGTTCTTCGCTTCCTTCTCATTCCTCGCCGTTGATTCTCTTCTGCACGTGACCCAGATACCGCGCGAAACCCTCGCTGGCATGCTTAAGAATTGTCAGACCCAATCTGAACTTGATTTCGGCCACCTTCTTTACAAAATTTATGAGACTGAAGCCCTCTGAGGGCTTTTTCGTGGTCGAACTGTCGAACCACTCGATTGTTTCGGGAACCTTCGAGTTCGCGGGATGCGTGGTATCAGTAGACTTTTCTGAAGAGACGCTGGTACCGCCATCATCTATTTTTCCGACGGTCGTGGAAGTCACGGAAATTTCCGTCGTGTCCTCTGTATGTGTAGTTTTCAAGGTGGATTCTTTTGCACGCGTATTAGCTTCTTCTTGTTGTTTCCTCTTCTGCCCCTCGAGATCCTCTACTTCATTTTCATTGCCCCTCGTTTTGTGTGGTACTTCTCCACCTGGTAGAGCCGAATCAATGATATCCAGAATCTCGTTGCTCAAATCTTCCTCCTTCTCTGCCTCCTCGCGCTCTTCTTCCAGTTCGCGTTTCGTCGGAATTATCTGAATTACCGACTCTCTCTTTGATCTTGAGCGTCGCCCTTGGCGACCCTCGTTAAGGACAGAACGTTTGATCTTAAGAGATCGCGGCCCGTGCTCAACGGCCACCGCTGTTGGCGTTATTTCAATCTCTTCGTATCCGTCATCCGCTCGGATAGTTGATGCTCCCAGATGTCCATAACTGTGCAAACCGGCCGCGTTAGGGAAATCAAAATCTTGCGTTATCTCGAATTGCGTTTGTCCAACCTCCGTCGACATGTAACTTTTCTTATTGTCCACTGGCAAGTTCGCTGCTTTCACGTCGAATGGATACTCCTTAGGTACGTTGCCAACTACGAATTGCCGATTTGCCGCTGAACTCGTACCGACTTCTGCGAAATCTGGACGTTTGCGATCGTAATAAACTGGAGTGGTTTGTGCTTCGGGATATTGGAAGTCCGTGTTCCGATATTTTATTGCTGGTTGAGTGTTTTCCACGGCTTTGTAAACAGGAGAAGTAGACACCGATGGATATCTTGTTTCAAGCTTCTTCGTTTGAGTATCATATGCACCATCATAATGCTGATAATGATAGTAGTTACTGTTATAATTATCTTTCGTTCCTGGATACTTATTTTCATAATTCGTCATACCCTGGAATACCTTGGATAACATCTCCTCTTCGCTCTGCCCATAATTACCACCATATTCATCCATATTGTACTTGTAATTCGGCTCCACGTCGTAATTTCTTCGGGTGATAGTACCGCCGAAGGGATATAGGAAATACGAAGCGAGGCCAAGACCCAAACCTACCAGTGACATAACGCCAAAGCTAGGCATCACTTCGCGACTGAGGAAGTTGTAGATCTGAGTACTAATTGCCTTCTGCGGTTGCTTCTTCTTAGTCTTCGTCGTGTTCGCCCCGACTTTTGTTTCAGGCGCGATTTTCGATTCCTGGACTGCGTTATCCGTGATGGTGGAATCAGTAACACTCTCATTGGTTTCCATTAGAACAGACACCATCGTCGAGCTTGGTGCCGAGGTCGTAGTAGGTTTGCGCCTTCGAGTCTTGTTCTTCTTTCTCTTCGAGTTATGCCTCGGCCGCTTCGTCGTGATTGACGCTGTCGCGCTTGTCGATGTCGTCGCATCCGCCTCCGCTTTTGTTTCTACATTAACTTTAGTCAATTCAGGATTAAAGTCAAATTTTAGATCTATTCTGGAGTTATTAAGATCGTCCGGATCCTTCATCATGATTTCGTCCATGTTATCGACCTTCTCGATTGTCAAAATTGGCGCGTTTACTTTGATCGGCTCTATTTCGATTTGTGTGGTCTCATCAATAGGCTTCTTCAGTTGCACCTTTAGCACGTTATTTCCTTTCGTGTTGACCGGCTTCGATCTCACTGGTACTTCTACGAGATCCACGGTCGGCAAATTCGACTTGAACGTTGTACTAGCGCTCACAGTAGCTGGAAGTAAAGTAGTCGGAGTTTTCTGAGTGTCCATGAGCACCGACGCTTTTATCTTCGTAACGAACATTGGCTTCTCAGTATTTTCCAACTTGTCTTGCGGCGTTGTGATGATCGAGATCGGTTTGAAAGTCACCTTCTCAATTTTACCAGTCGATGTGGAGGTTTCATTCTTTACCGTTTCAGATTTGACCGTGGATTTCCTCGTTGGTTTTGGTCTCCCTGGTTTCGTCGTCGTCGGTTTCATTGAGGCTGGCTTCGTTATTGCCGGCTTAGAATGCAAAGTTGTTCTCGGCGTGGTAATTTTCGGCTTAGAAGTAGTTCGCGACGGTTGACTCTTCTTCGTCGTGAGAACAGTTAACGTAGCTGTTCCATCACTCGTCGTCGAAGTGCTTGTTGTTGTGGTGCGAATCACCTTCAAAGTTGTGCTCGATGAAGTTTCCAAATTCTGAGTAACTTTCTCCGGTTTCGAAGTAGTCATGATTTTCTTTGTTGTCGTCATACTCGGTTTCTTCGTGATCACAGTCACTTTCTCGGTAGTTATAACAGGGGTTAACTGTGGCGTGGTCTTCTCCGTGATCTTTTCTACCTGCGGAATTGTTTCTTTTTCGATCGACGAACTTGGTCTTACTGTAAGTCGTACCTCCGTTTGAAATGGCTGCTGTGTCTTCGATTTCTCAATCTCTACGCTCTTTACGGTTGTGGACGGTGGATTCAGCAGGATCCAAGTGGAGATGCCGCCAGTAGTCGTCGGATGATTTTTGAAAGCGGTAATCAGCCTTGTTGTGCTCATCTCTCGCTCAAGCTCTTCCTCCGTCATCGCCATCGCTTGGCCTGGATGACTACTCTCGAAATAACTGAATTTAGAATTAATTGGTCTACCGAAATGCACAGGCTCTAAATTGATCTCTGAACTAACATCCCTCATCAACAAAGGGACACTGTTTTCCGAGGATTTTGGCGTAGTCACGATATTGTGTTCGACCTTGATGAGATCTTTGTTATTCACATTTACCACGTCCTGCGGATTTGTAACGTTGAGGAGTTGAGTGGCGACGGTTCTCAGAGACTGATCCATATATTGTAAGTCC
>Ga0157364_1000426_pt1 | contig 27983 bp, 11 predicted proteins | sample AttsexASBM2_FD_111476 | JGI IMG/M metagenome (GOLD analysis project Ga0157364, IMG submission 111476) | Fungus gardens microbial communities from leaf cutter ant in Ribeirão Preto, State of São Paulo, Brazil - Atta sexdens ASBM2 | ecosystem: Host-associated > Fungi > Mycelium > Unclassified ... | reverse complement strand
GTTTTCTCTAAAGAAAAAATTACATGATCGCGTTATTTACTGAAAAAAATAATAAATAATTTATAATATATCGAGTGTGTCTTCTTTACTAAGGAAGTTTGGTGTGGAAGTTCGGATGTTATTATGTTTAGGTAGTTAAATGTGTTTTCGATTAAGTCAAAAATAATTTTTGAAATTTCATTTTTCGAATCACATTTTTGTGTATATGGATGAAATAAAATTGCAAACACTAAAACTTTTTATTGCCATCTTATAGTCTTATAATCACTCTATAAAACATTAATAATTATTTGACTAAAATTGTTTATTTTATTATTGAAAACTGCAATTGAAAAGAAGGTTCTCATTTAGTCTTAGTCTCCCTTATGTACTCTTAAAAGATTATGGTTAGCAATTCTAGTAATGAGTGACTTTTCCAACTAATGTTAAAATTATCGTTATAAAAAGATTCGCAACATCAAATTGTTATTATAACAAAGTAATGATAAAAAGTAAAGCGTACTTCTATTTCCCGTTAAAATCTTTTTTAACTTTAACATTACACAAAAGTAATGAAAAAGATCACGAATTTCTAAGTAACGATAATGCGTTACTTTTTAAAATTAGTGACAAATAATAGTAACAATTAAGTTTAACATTTAAAAAAAATTAGTAGTAACATCTATTTTTATGAATAATGTTCTCAATCCCGAGTACTCGTAATGTAAATCATAGCTTAGAATTAACTGGACGTAATTCCTGAACGTACCCCTGTACAGACAAAGAAAGGTAAAGTATTGACCAAAGGAGCAAAGCAAATAAAGGAAGAGAATGTCTCTACGCTGAGTTTTTACATCTACATGGCTTTAGGCGCAATGGGAATATACTTCATAACGATGATGTTGCGTGAATTCAACGCACTGACAATAGTAAGTTGAATCTCGTGTCTGATGAGGGTGAGTCTGATGAGTTCCGATGGGTTCGTTGTAGGAGCTATAGTTGAGCATTCGACGCGAACAAATCTATGGATACCGATATAACTCTATAGCTACGAAATCCCTAACTGTGTATTATTATTACAGAGTCTAATGGCATTTTCTGCAATTATATATATAGGAAGCTACCAATTCATGTCGTACATGGCTCGCGCCACATACTCTGAATCCGGCCAGCTCTTGGATCCAGGTGTTGATCTCAATATGGAAGGTGGTATAGCAGAGTAAGTTTTTGCTATAACTGTACTCTTCTCATCGTTATTATTTTCACCCTAGATAGCATGAGGACATCCATAGTATGTCTATTGGACATTCACTTCTAGACATTGGAATGTTCATAGAATGTCCAAATTAGATCTGTCAGATTCATGAAATATATATTTGTTATATGAATTGATTTTAAAATGGACATCCTTGGAATGTTTACTGTTATCTGAATCCTATTGTTTATTGAACAAAATATCATAATTTTGTTTACAGACATTTCAAAGATTTAATCATATTAACGTCAGGAGTGCAAATTCTGTCCCTTATTTCGAACTACTTTTGGTTATTGTGGCTTTTGGTAGGTATTTCGATAAATCATTTGCATTGCTTTCCTTATTCAATGTCACAAAAAGACCGCATATATGTGGAATTCTTGTTATTGCATATTTTGGAAATTTTACAGGTACCATTGAGGGGAAGCTGGGTGCTCTGGAAACAAATTTTGGCTCCGTGGTTCTTTGCTCAGCCACAAGAGCAATCTGAGATGAACGAAAAGAAAATGCGCAAGTTAGAAAGGAAAATGGCAAAGCGATATCAATGAAATTGAGCAACTTTGTTGCTATACAATAAGAAAATTCCATTGAATTATACCTGATTTAACCAAGGGGATGGTAGTAAGTTCAAAAAACTGGAAAGAGACAAAAGTTTGGAAAATTTAAGATTTTTTTCTTGTCAAGAAAATTGAGACTGTGGTTCGACATTTATATAGGAAATAAATATTAAATGAAACAAGATTTTGGAGGTTTTTACAAAAATGTAACAAGGAAACACTTTCACAGAATTAGGAGGAAAATCGCAAAATGGGAGATAGATTTTTCGCCTTTACTTCTTTGCATTTTAAACAATTGATTCTCGGCAGACTGCAATCCATTTTATTATGTCTATAAGTAACGAGACACTTCTTATTCGATAGTATTTGTAAATTCATTCCTATATAAAAAGTCGGAAGCAATACTAAATTATATACATTATTGGAAAGTTAATCTTAATTAAATATATTCAAAAAGAGATATTACATTAAAGTAGGAAAATAAAGAAAGTCTTAAAGTCATTTAAAGTTGAATAATAGATGATCGGAATAATCATAAAATCAGTCCAGTGGAACAGTCATAACATACTAATTGTAACTGTTAATAAAAACAAAGAATCCCATGTTCTCAGTGGATTCCATTGATTTTTCCATTAGCTTATAATATATTCATGTATTAATAAATATTACTTCCATCACTTTATTTATATAGGAATAAAACTACTCCTGGATAAGAAATATCTCGATTTGTTAATCTTTATCTAACTTTGTTAATTATGCTAATGTAAATGATCCTTTTTGTAATTATAGCGATAATACAGTAATGCTCAATTTTTTTAAATCTTTTATTATATGCGTGAGAATTTGAATAATAAAATGAGAACACACATGCGCGTGCGCGTGTATACAAGTGCCTTCTTATAATAATAATAACAATGATGTTGAAATACGTTGAAGTGATGGTTAAATAGATAAAAATCAAATAATAATCTATCATACTTGTATGTATTTTACATTTGATAATTCTACAGTTTAGCTATCTCAAAAATCAATTTAAATGAAATTAAGCTTATTTGACACGTTCTTGCATAAAAAAGCGTTATTCTACTTAGCGAACCGAAATATTAATTAGGGTCGTAAAATTATCAAGATATATATTATGGAATGAGAGTTATCCCATTAGTGCTGAGTTCAGAGTGTCTAGGTATCACTCCATTCTTATTTATCAAACATTAGACAAGAGTGACACTTTGGGACACCCATATGGGAATCTGAACACGCTTTAGGGGATCCGCACACACTTTTCGGAACAACAATCGAAAGACATATCATAAGAATTAATCAATCACAGTTAAGAATTTTCAAAATCTTTTAGCTTTGATTGGCTAACTTTTAGAGTGCCATTACATGAAATGCGGAAACGATAGTAATTCGATTTTACTAGATATTTTTCAATCCTAGTGGAACTAATCCAAATTTCAGTTATCGGAAGCACCCAGAGCCGATTATTTATCTAGTAGATTCATAAATAAGAATCAATCGTTTGGTGAACAAGTTGCATTCTGAACCTATCGCAAAAAGTGTTGCAACTTTTTTATGATCAGCTATACAGGAACATCTACCAATCGTATTTTGTGTACTCATTTGAGTTATGATGATGAGTTTACATTTTCGCTCTTCCATATATTATTTACGACATTCATGTTTTGACCATGTTGATCTCTATATCCGGAGAAAGAAGTTACTAATTTAATAAGAAGATACAAAGACTCCGAGAAGCTATATGAGGGATCCGTCTATTACCGATTAAATCATAATTTTCCACCATGGCCACGACTTCGGGCGAGTGGCAATGGGGAGAATCATGAGAAACGCGCTACGGTTTATTGGAACTTCATACTACACTCTCTTAAATCGGACTTCATACTACACTCTCTTATGGACTTAGAGGATTCTCGTCTCTGATGAATTTTTATCTTAATTAATTTTGTTGACTTATTTTTTACATATTTGAAATTGTTTAGTATATATAACATGGTCTCTTATTATTATATTTTTTGTTTAATCTTTTGCATTATTTTTATTCATTAAAATATTACTTATTATTTATTAGAATTATTTGTGTAAGATTTAAAATTTAATTTGTTATTATTATTTGTTAGAACTGATAGAGACCAAGTAAAGATCAAAAACATTTTTCCATATGTTAAGTACATTATATGAACTATTAAAAATTGCTTATATCTATGTGCTTATATTACGTGCTCCTTTCTAGTCGTTTTGCTTTTTAAATTTACTGTTGTAAAATAAGAGTTAATTTCTATACTTTTTTAGTCTATTCTGAAACTTCACAATAGTAATTTCACTATTTAGAGATATCGTTACGCAGGTATTACACATGCTAAAAAAGTTACGCAATGACAGCAGAATAATACCGAACTGTCATTAAGAAGTTACAGAATAGATCTATAGAAAAAAAATATAAAGAAAATTTTTGGAAAACTATATCAAGATGTATTTTTTAATAAAGCAATATTTGCAATCATTTTATGTAGAACGTAAAATATATCGAAAATTCCTCTTTCGATAATCAAAATTGGCATATTTAAAATTGAATTATTCCTAATCAAAAAATGAAATAAAGCATGACGAAAAACTATCGACAAAGCTATCAAATTGAAATCGATATGATTTTATTCTATTCCGAAAAGATAATTTTCGATATATTTTATAAGTGTACTCTTGCTATGGTCCACTTGATACTATAAATGCTTTAAAGCATTCTTTGATTAATTAATAAAATTCTTTCTTCTGATCAAATGCTCAATCAAATAGTCAATCAAATGCTTCGAAGCATTTGTAGCATTAAATGGACTATACCCTTTATTAAGTGTAGATACTTTATTGAAAATCTTTCTATTTTAATATATTTTGTAATATATTTTGTAATAATTTTCGTATATTTTCTTGCTTATGGCGTTATCGTTTTGAAAATCTGTAATGAATGGAAAGTACCTTAAACTAGTACACTCAGAACTGCAAATCTTGAGCATTGACTTAGAAACTGAAAATATCTAAATTTATATCTCTAATCATAGATTTTATTACAAATGTTTTTGTTCGATTACTATATTATTATGGAGCCAATTATATATATAGCGACAATTATATACAGGTTAGATACCAAGTATTCTAAAAGATTTGAAGGAATTATTCCTCCCACAAATTTACTTAGTATTCACTCTGTATACATATAATAGGTATACATATAATACAAAAATATAATTTTTATTCAGATTTAGATAAAAAATATGTTGTCTCTTTCTGACTAAACGTATTACCTGTTCCAATTGCTGGATATCGATGTGTGCGTGCATGCACAAACAGCACACACGCGCGCGTGTAAACACAGATGAAGACAAAATATCTTGATATAAATATGTCTTTAAATGCATCATTGGACCAGTCTTTCTTTAATATCAGTGTCTAGACCCTTCTTTTTTCGATAATTGTATTCTGATTGATAACTCGGTGGATGATTATGTTCGTGCACCCCCGTCGGCATAAATCTCTCAGCGATCACAGAACATTTACCGCGGCAACCGCGATGCTGCTCCGCGCAACGGTAGTGTGAGCTATTATATACTTTAGAACGAGAGGTCATGTTGTACACATATCCTTCGTGGACCAATTGTGGTCTACCTCTGGCAGATAGTCTGTAGACCACTGGTTCCACATCTATATCAAAAAATTTATATCAATTTTCTTTTAATCAAGATTCATTTCACAACAATCAAATGATTAATAGTTTAATAATAAAAATCTTGCAATCAGTAAATCAATATTTCATTATGTTTATGAATAATATAATAAAATACCTGACTGTAGTAATGAGGTTCCTTCCAAATTTTGTTCGTTAGACAACTCAATTATTTTTTCACTATTATTAATAGCCTTAGTAGTCTTGTTACATCTATCCTTTTCATAATTGGAATCATTCGTGTTATCTGATTTGTCATTATTATCTGACAAAAGACAAATATCATCCTGGCTGTCAACATTTGACTCATTTTTTAATTTTTTGATGGAATTATAATTGTTCTCAACCATCTGTTTCTTTCTCGTTTTATTGTTCCTGTTGGTTATCCTGCGAGAGTGTATAGATTCATCTGGAATTTTATTCTTGCCTTCTTTCTCGCTTAGAACATCAGATAAAGCGTTTACATCCTTGAAATCATGTGAATCTGACACATTGACATAATCATTTAACAATGGTATGATGTGTCCCTCGCCACCTTCTAATCCTTTTATTTGCAGCATTTGTGCAACTTTTAGGAAAGTAGACAAGTCATCCTGTTTTATATTCACCTCTCCTTGATACATGAACTTCAATAGAGATATTACTTCTGTATGCTTTACATCTTTCAATATTATCACTGGATGTTGACAAGGATTTTCCTGTAAAACAACTTGAGGTGTTACTTAAGTATAATTTTATTTACACGGCATTGTTAACAATAAAGTCATACCTTGAATATATTTTTGAAGTAAGGACTGCATACAGACAGAACTAGCTTGTGGGCAGCTAATAATTGTCCCTCTACAGCAATTGTTACATCAACCAAATTATTTTCATTCAAATGAGAAAGAAAGCCTGAAGTCAAGTTGTTACAAAAATCATTCCATCTCAAAGAAAATTCCTTTGATGACAATTTCGTAGTCATGTTTCTCTATAAAAGAATTAATTTTTAATGATCTAAGCCCTTTAAATAATCATAAAAAGGATTTCTTACAATCTAATATTATTAAACACATGTAATGTAAAAAAAAAATAAAAACATAAATATTTATAAAATATTATGTTTTCAAATGTGTTAGAAGGAATTATTAAACAAAATATTAAATTCTTTAGTTTTTCAACAATTAATTTAATATTAAGTATTAATTTAATATGAAATTAATGATTATACATAGAATTAACCTGATAAAATTAACCTAAAATGCTTAACCCATACCTTCCTATTATGGGTCACTAGTGAGCAGTGATTCCTTACTTTTTCCCAACTTGTGAGTCTTTCGGTAATATCATAACTTACACTATATTTTATTTTCCAAATGAAATTTAAACATTTGTTTTAGAAAGCTGAATGTAGATTTGTGAATTTTTAGAGAATTTTTGAACCATTTTAAATAGGTGAACATGAACGAATTCTAGTGACTCATGATGGTAAGAATGAGGCATGGTATTATAAGATTTAAAAAATAATAATAAAAACAATAATAAATAACAATATATATTTTTGATATCTTTATAATAAAAACGGATAATTAAACAGTTCAAAAATATTTAAAAATAAATAAAGGAAACGCAAAATTACCTTAAGATTTTAGCAGATATTAAAAAGTAACATGTATTATTTTCTTTATTTTTATTGTTTTCGTTTAATATAATTGCATATGTGTTCGGTTATCGTTTTTAATGTTGTCACAAATCGTTCAAATGGCCAAACAGTACCATAATGGACTTGCTACAATAAAACGGCATCTACAATGAAATTTCAAGATATAATACCTACTGCACATTGGACACGAGCATTGAGCGACGAGCTATATCCAATGAAAACTCTGCTTTTTCTCACTTGATGATGCAGAGTTTTCATTGTAAAAATTGCCTCGTTGATTGGTTGCTGCTTCTGCTGCTTGAAGTTGATACTTTCATCTGCAATGCACCTTAACTCGCAGAAGTGCCAACAGCAGTTTAATGTATTAGGACTTCTTTTCTCTTTTTCTATTGTATTTAATTATCACGTTGGCAATCATGACGATTAAGTTAAAGGCCATTCTACATTGGTCGAATCATAGATCGCAAGTCACAAGCTTGTTGCTTCAGCCAATCCAACGCTTCAATTTTAAAGTCATGATGCTTTCGACGCTACGATACCAATGTAGAATGACCTTAAGCAAGGAGGATGGATAATGCTTAACATAATGCATAATGCATAAGAAAATGTATCAGTTTTTTGTTTCCTTCTTTTTCATAAAAAATAATAAAAAATAAAGAACTCTGATAGGCTTTTTACAATAAGTCATTAATCATAAATCAAAAGTTGACGACTGTGATTAATCAATTTTGAACTTTTGACTTCTAATTTACGACTAATAGTTTATTACAGAAGGCCCATGATTAGTTGGATTTCTAGTCTTGCTTCCTACTTTAAGTGGGGAGCACAGACTCTTACATAATGCATAACATATAACGCATAAGAAAATGTACTAATCAAAGTCCTTCGTTTCCTTGCTTTCCATAAAATAAAGAACTTTGATTGATTGGATTTCTTATGTTTTATGTGTTAAATGAGGAGCACAGACTCTTGCATAAGGGTGTACAGATTTGCATAAGACATCCAATCAAAGTTCTTTATTTCATGAAAAGGAAAGAAACGAAGGACTTTGATTGGTACATTTTCTTATGCATTACGTGATGCATTATGCAAATCTGTACACCCCATTATAAATACGACGCAAAACAAATTTATATGCATGAAACTATAAAATAATTTTCATAAAAATTTGTTCATTAATATATTATTATTATGCTCGCGATTCGAAGTTCGGCTCTGGACGTACTTTAACATGTACCATCGACGGTACATGTAATACAGAATATGTTAAATTAACAGGCACATTGAATTCCTATAATTGATTACAGATATTGAAACATATGGTCTATTTTCTACTTAATTTTTTGCACCATTCATTTTTTTTTCTTCACCATTATTATAATATATATCGACGATTAAAAATTTTCTTGGCCAAGTTATTTTAAACGAAGTATTGTTTTTCTAGATCATCTAAAAACATGCTTAATAGAAATATTTCAAAACAAAAAGGAAAAAGAGGATAAGGAGGAGATCAAACTATCGCCGATTCCCAGAAAAATGAAGATTCATTTGTAAAAACAAACTGAATCTATGATACATTTCGATCAATACATACGAATTGCTTCTTCGAAAGAATGCTGTATATCCATATATTTTTGTCATTGCATCAATACATTAGCGATAAAGACAGGTAGTTTGTTGAATTTCACGATACTTGGAAAACTGTATCAATGATGAATGGAATCTTCTAATTTTCCGAATCCATTGTTTTCTCTTTGTTATCGTTCTCCGATGTGGATCTACTCTTGTCATCTGATTGTTTAGAATCCGATTTGTCACTCGATCGCTTCTCCTTGTTAGATTTCTTCTCGCTTCTACTGCTCTCTTTCTCGGCCCTCTCCCGATCACTATCGCTTCTCTTACCATTGTCTGACTTATCTTTGCTGCGCCTTTCTCGATCTTTATCCTTGGTCTTGTCCACGGAATACTTGGATTTGGATGATCTGGATTTAGATTTTGAACGTGACCGCCTAGACCTGGATGTAGAGCCCTTGCTTCGTGAACGTGAACGACTGCGACGACGCGGTGATCTCTTCTTCCGCTCTTTTGACCTAGATGGTGATCGACGTGACCTTTGACGAGATAAAAAGTTAATACATGTATTAATAAATGTATTAAAAATATACTAATCTCTTTAAAGACGGAGATTTCATTCGCATCCTGAATTCCTTTTTTCCATACTGAAACATTTTTCTACAATATACTTTTATATTTTTCTAGAATTTGTGAATTCCATCACTCGCATTACGCTGGTTCAGTGTATATTAAAAGCTGTTTTATATAAAATATCTCAGTGCAGTAATATAATATAATCAACTTTGACAACAAAATAATACATGTATATTATGTTAAATAATGTGACAATATCATTAATAGATATTTAATCGTATAAAATCGTATAAAATCATTTATTGGGTTGTCCGGAAAGTTCGTGCCGATATTGAAGGAAAATTGAAACGCAGAAAATTTAAATTTTATTATACATTTATTATATAGATTAGTCGGCACGAACTTTCCGGACAACCCAATACTTTTATATTTAACTTTACACTAATTTCATGTTCAGCTTTTAGTATTCACTGATTACTCGTAGTGCAAGAATGACCGAATTCGCTATACACTAAATATAAGTAGAATTCAATATATGTGTGTGAATACAATATGACTTTGGCAAAGACAAAAGATTGTTTAGTTATACCTCGACCTTCTCGATCTGCTACGCGAACGGTGACGACTACGCGAATTGCTGCGTCGTCTCGATGGAGAGTTGCGCCTGCGATCCTTCGATCGAGACCGTTTGGAGCGCGAACGCGATCGACGCCGATGACGAGATCGCGAGCGTCGGTGACGCGATCGTGAACGCTTACGTGATCTCGAGCGTCGGCTACGTCCGCGGGATCGCGAACGAGACTTACGGCTGCGCGAGCCACTTCTGCTTCGCTTATCCTTGGAAAGCATACCGATCATCGGGTCGATTGCCGCAGAGATGAGATTGTGTGCCTCCTTTACCCGCGACATTGCTTCTTCAATTTCCTTTTGTGCAGCTTCGTTGCTCTTTGCCTCTGGTTTGGCAATTGCTTGCGTTGAGTGATACAGCTTGATCGATCGTTCTGCAAGTTGCTTTCCATTCAGCAGCAACGCCGCAATCACAGCTGCCTGTTCAGACAGCTCCACCAGCGCATAATGCTCAGCATCCGAGTCCCTACTGCACATACGCAGGTACTTGATCTCTATGTTGTTGTTGCTGAAGAAGTCCAACAGCTGCTCAGGGCTCACCGATGTATCCAAATTTGCTACCACAAGCGTCCGACGAATCTCTTCAATACGTCTGCTGTCCAAATGACCTGGTAGGTGTGGATAGGACGGCAAACTATTCGCCTCTAGCTTGGGATCCATCGTGGTAATGACATGATTTGGAGGAATACCTTCAATAGCATTCACAACGTTCGGTGGTAACTTTGGTTCTGATGGATAGAGACCTAAAAGAATAAAAAAGAGTAAGATCTATGTAAAAAAAAGATAAAGCATTTCTTGGAAATTAAGAAAAAGAGTGTTTTCTCTTTTTAAATTTATATATATACAAGGTGCAAATTTGAAGTAAATTTAAAATCAAAATTCGAAACTCAAAACTCAAAGTACTATAGCAACAAAGTGTTCGAAAAATTAAATAAGAAATAGTTACTTGTAAATTTTTATTTTGAGGAAATCCTAAAGATGATTAATCATAATGTAAGTGTCCTCTTCTATAGATTCAAAAATTCTTTTTCAGAATTGAAGTATATATATATATATATATACATTAATACCTTTGAGGTGGAGTTCATGCCAAGAACAACAAAAAAAATTTGAAATTAAAATCCTCTTTATTATTTCTTAGTCCAATATAATGCTCTAGAGCTGTCATGGTATGACAACATTTGCATTCATACAAAATTTAGTTTACAATTGCACAAGTAGAATTGTAAAATGATTATAGTAAAAATTTATCAATTACAAATAGAGAATATTCGATTGTGATCAATTCTTACAACTATTCACAATTACGCTTACATTGTAAAATAAGCAGTACAATTTGTAAGCAGTACAATCTGTACTTACGAAATAGTAGTCTATAGACTAATAGTTTGCATAAAGAATGTAGTTCGTAGAATTAAAATTAGATGTCTAATTAAAATGTTACCATTATACGAAAATTTATTAAATTTATGATGTATGTATGTGTGAGATATTGATACAATAATTGAGTAATATGTCAATATCATTGATATATTACTCTACTATCATTGATATATTACTTATATCAGTGATTATTTATAACTGATGATGACTAGATTAAACATTTTACTAAATTTTATTGCAATTTTTGAGTGTTGCAGACAAAAGGATAAATAAACAATAAACAAAATAATCAATAAACAAAAATAGCTAATGTAATAGCAAATTGAAAAATAGGCTCCTATAGCTCTTTTATTCTATGCTAGAATTAAATCCTGGTTTATCCCTTGTTTTCAGTCTTACTCTAACAAGATTGTAAAAAGGTGGAAGCATTCAACTAAACATGTGTTTATTTACTTATAGGTATCTATTATAAACCAATAGTTTAAACCATATTTTTACCTGGTACAACTGTGCCATTGTTGGTTAGTTCCAAGGCACGCTGCTCATCCGGAATATCTCCATTCTGATATGGGATCACTATCAATGCACGATCGATAAAAACAGTATTGGTCATGTGTTGTGCCACAGCGACGCAACCCTGATCATGGAACTTGATGTAGCATATACGCGACTGCACCGGCACGGCGACATCCCTAATCGTTGGGTATAACCTGATGTCCTCGATTTTGCCTAGATACCCGAAAAGTGTTTGCATCTGGTCTTTGGTGGCCTGAGGCGCGATATTTGTCACCTGAACCACCTTCGTTGATCCAACCGCCATTCCGTCCACAGCGATCTGTGATCTCGTATGTGAACAAGGCTATAGAGGTTACGTTTAATGCGAGAGGCTAAATTATCATTTTTTTGTAACGAATACTTTATTATCCTGAAACAAAAGACTGTTTCGAAAAACTCGTTTTTATCTTTAGTGAAAAACACTTTATGTTCGAACCTTTTTAATCGGTTTCCTAAATTCACCTCAATTGACGTTGTTGGGGCAACAAACATAGGGTGCGTTCTGAGATATGCATGTAGCGTACTTCGCATTCGTTTTGTCTTAAGATACCTTTTCATGAGCCGCGGCACAAATTCTCGCATAACGCATAATGCAAAAGCGAATCAATTAATCATCGGAATCTTTCCCTTCTTTTCATTCCTAGAAAAGAAGAATTTCAATTGGTTGATTCCCTTATGCACTATGCATTATGCATTATGCAAGAGTTTGTGCCAGCCGCTTGATATTCGTCGATTCTTATCATGGGACCTATTATAACACTAAAGATTCCTTTTCATGCTAACGCTGACGCTCATTTTCAGTGTCAAAGGCTATGATCAAAGTCTCGCTACAAACGCTTTGAAGCGTTTAATGGACCAATTAGAAGAAAGAATTTTGCAAACTGACCATTAAAAAATGCTTCAAAACATTTGTAGCATCGCGTTGTCCGTCACCAAAATAAATGATCATAATTGACGCTTGACGAAAATCACGAAAATTGACGAATATCAGCTCGTATCCTCATACAAACAATAGCTTTAACATTGAACGCTGATTGAAAAACGAGTGATGGGGGTAAATTTTACTCCTACAATCAGCTTTTTACCAATGAGTGCTTTGTATCAAAGTGTTGTGTGAGGATCCAGGCTGATATTCGTCAATTTTTGTCACGTGATTTATTTTTACGCTAAAAATGAGCGTCGAGCGTCAGCATGAAAAGGCACTTTAAAAATGAGCGTCGAGCGTCTGCATGAAAAGGCGCTTTTATACATCATGATATCGCTCATCACTATATCCGATCAATCGTGATGTTCGTGAGATCGATAATAGAAAATGATATAAATTTATAAAAAACGACATAAATTGATAGAAATCCTATTGTTCTCAATTGATTTCTATCAACTTTTTTTTTACCAGATTCCAGGGTTGGCTATTGACTTAGCTATGACAGATTTCCTAACCTAAATAATCTGAACTGTAACGGATTAGTATCTCGACTCAAAAGACAGCGATAGTTTTTTCTAAAGTATTCCTAAAATTCGGTTGTTTTATGCAAAAAAACGTCGAATGAGCATAATTTTATCAAAATTAGAAGTGAGGAAGCTCAACTAAACAATTACCCATAGCTTAATAGGTTAAGTTGTTTTTATGTTGTTAACGTCGTTATATGTACAACGTTTACATTTGACCGAGCTACACGATTCTAATCAGTTCTCGCTCCGATTTAATATTTCTCTCTCGCGCGACTGTCGACAAGACGACTCGCAACATGTTATCAAGAAAGAATAAAGATCTCAGGACGATCAAGGAGGGAGTAATTGGCAAATATGTGAAGAAAGAAACGCCTCCCGAGATGCCAAGTATGTATCAAGAATCTGCTTTTTGTTCTTTTCTCTTTTTTTCGCTATATGTTCCTTCTTAGCACTTAGATGTTTGCTTGAACTTTTGTTTTTTATAACTTTACTAGTATACTTATACTGAAAATGATAGTAGATGCATATTTAGAGTTGGACGAAAGCACGAGAAAATTTTTTAGTATAATACATGTAGCAGAGCGATAAAAAAACAAGTCTATGTAAATATTCGGTTTTGCAAAGTATTCCTCATTACTTTTGCCGTTTTTTGTTTAAGTTGTAAAACAAATATGATTTTACATATAAAGATCGACGACAAATCTATTACTATAGTATAAAATCATTGAGTATAAAAGAGGAAATTTTAAGCTCAAATTAAATTAGGAGAAACGTTTTTTTTCATGTATTTTACATTTTTGTCATTATGAATTTATCACCTATTACCTTATACTTAATTTAATTATAATTGGAAATGTAAAGAGGTTTTCATTGTCATATATATTTTTCAGGAGCATACGTCATTTTCGACATTCACAACGAATTAATATAAAAAATTTTTATGAATATAAAAATTTTAATAAAACATACACAAATTGATTAATTAAATGTATTTCCTTCTCTTTTTTTAAGATAAAATCTTTCATTCTTTCATTCCTCATATATCACCCATATTCTAACTAATACTATTATTATACTTTGCAAAAGAAATATTAATTATACAACTCATGTTATTTATATTTAGTTATCAATGTGTGGACAACAGAACCGAACAAAAAACCTAGGCGGCGTAACAATCATCCAATGATGCCAAGTTCTACGGTAAAAATTGTATTGTACATAAATGTATTACATACTACATCACATTATGTAATATTCTTTGAATTCATTAAAAGAATAAAAATAAAATTGAAAGTTTACTCGGCAAATAAGTATTGTTGAGGTTTATCAGTGTTAAATTATAATATTATTTCTTATTATTTCCAAAAGTAATTTTTATTACTGTCAGTATAAGCAGATCTTTTTATTATTGTCATATATTCACAAGAGATTATTGTAACCTTTTGCTGAAAAATTTTTTCGTTGATCAATAAATTGTTATAGTGTAATGTTATATGTGATAGGAATTGGAAATTTTAAAAAATAACTAAGTAAATAAGTTACTGTAACTTATTTACTTAGTTTAAATTTTTTGTTTGAATATTAAAAAGCAACAAACAACAGTGACATTAAACCGATATATGAAAACAGGAGGGAAATATTTTTTTAGCCCGAGAGAGAGAGAGAGAGAGAGAGAGAGAGAGAGAGGAGGAGGGGGAGCTTCCTGCACATTACAGAATGAATTTATACATATACATATCTAGTTTTACAAATTACGAATTAATTAAATTTTCAATTTTAAAACAATCCAGCCGAGATATTTTTCACAATAAATTTTGTAGTACAGAAAACCCGGGTTCGAAATATTATCCAAATGGGATAATATTTTTCGCAATAAATTATTTATAGTTTTTAAAATGTTTATTAGCATCAAATCAGTAACGGCTTTCTAAGATGCTTTGCAGCACTAATATTAAATTCACGGAGAAAAATGTTTGATTAGATTAACTGGAATTCTGATGAAAAATGAATGATCCAGAATTCTGATTAAATTTACTAGAGATCTAGTTGAGATAACCAATTCAGAATTCAAATTCAGAATTTCTTTGATCAAATCTACTAGAATTCTAGTAGATTTAATCAGAAGTAAACTTAACCAGAATTCTGCATCGTTCATTTTCCATCAGAAATTTTCCAGTTAATTTGACTAAATATTTTTCTTCAAATGTTGTCAATTAATTTATAATATTCCAGCTTTGATTTAGGACTGTTTAATTGTTTCAAGATTGAAAAATAATCGTCGCACAGTTAGTTTGAACTGAAAATTGTATAAATTTATAAAAAATATTCTAATCATAATTTTTTAACTATGCAATTATATATATATCACAAATGCCGAACTTTTCTCTCTCTGTATAGTAGTATCATTTACTTATTAAACTGATAAGCAATTTAATAATTTGTGATGCTAATAAGCTTTATAATAATATTGTAATAATCTGAGTTAATGAGAACCTTAAATCTGTAAATAATTTATTGCGAAAAACATTACCTCAGCCGTAATTTGTAATCCTATATATTAATTTATATTTATATAAGATTCGTCTTATTTAATTAATCCTACAAGAAGAATTAGCTCATATGTACTGAGGTACACGGATTATTGACAAATAGTTATTTGATTTCATATAATAGAAAAAGAATATTATGTTTAGATAATTACATGCCTAGCGGAATAATTTTTAATGCAATTTCATCCACTCAACGATAATTCTGTATACTTAAGGATGACTTAATAAGACATAAACTGAAACGTTTATATTTAAAGGTCACATTGTACAATTAGAAATAAACAAAGTTTTAATTATTAGATCGGTGAGAACTTGCGTTGGCTTCTATGCTCTTTTATATTATGCACGAGTTAGTAATCCTATAGAATTTCTCTTTAATTTATTTAAGATTTATTTTCATCGACCTAAATTTAAAAAAGTAACTTTAATGGTAACGTTACAAATAACATTTTATTCCTTTATTATATAAGATAATAATATTTGCATACATCCTTGCAAAACATAAATTCTGAACATATAATTCTTTAAAAACAGATTCGATAAAAAAGATAATTTATTAATCTTGCAATATAGATTTATAATTATATAATTTTTTTCTACAATAGGTATTTCTCAAAATATTATCTATTAGAATACCACACATCAATTTTTTTATCTATCAATTTTTTATCGACGGGCTAAGAAAAAGTTATATACGATATATCTCATAATTTCCATAAAGCAGCTGGTCAAGAATCATTGAAACATATAAGAAGACATCTGAAGATGTTGATTTTTATCGATGCTTCTCTCGTGTCATAGTCCATTTCTCCGCAACCTAGTATGGTGCAAAAGTTCGGAAATATGAAAACTACAAACAGCGCCGTTGGTCTGGGCAGCCACGAAGGAAAATATACACCAAATAATTCTGTTCCTGATTTAAGTCAAAGGTTAATAGTAAATTTTACGTTTAATATGATTTTACATAATGATACTTTATAATTATACTGTTAAACAACAATATTTTACACAAAATAAAATTATGAAATAATTAATAAGAAAGCACGAAATAAACTTTACCAGGGAATGTCATAACATTCCTCCAATTTTATGTTTTTATTTTTATAATAGATTTGCTGGCCTATCTGTTAATACTGGAATGAATGACTGCATGTTTTCGAGGACAGCAACACCTATGTACCACCCATGTGCCGAACTGTCACCCGCAATGTCACATACTTATATCAATCAATACGCTGGATCCGAGTACCATCTGGATAGAGTCCAGACACCACAAATGCCTTACATGCCTTTCGACATCGACAGTTACGAAGATTATAATCACTCCATTTATCGTCATAATGCTAGGTATGAGAATAATTTTCGATAGTTTCCATATTTTCATACATGTCTATTTTTTATATTATGAATTGCTTTGAATTATTGTTGCTTTAAATTACAACACACATAAATGACATGTTTTGCACATCCTGTTAAGATTTCTGAGTTTCTCACCTTCACCCATATTGAATTGTGACATTATAAGCGAGAAATAACACGTTGATTTTTTTTACATTTGTAAATAAAACAATCTGTGAATAAAACGGAATAATGAGAGCGCTGTAAAACTTTAAATTAGATTATAATAATGCAATTTTTAATATGATTATTCTAATCATTCTGCATAAAAAAAGAATTAAGTCAATATAAAAGAACCATTAATAAAAATTAATAAAAATAGTATTACTTGGATTTTATTGGCATTAAGTAAATAATAAAAATAGCACTATTTGGATTTTATTTTTGGTACAATAAGATAATGATGCTCCAGATAATAATTTTTCTATAAATAATGTATATTAAATTGGATAATTTTCTTTCTTTATAAAATAAGATATAAAATGAGAAAATATTAAATGTTTGATAAAATTGAAAGTTCAGCAAAATCTGCTTGATTTTTTTTTGCAATGTCCATATTTCTCCAAAGCGCGTTCTGTGAACAAATTTTTTCCCATGATTTAATGGCTGCATTCAGCAGAGAAAGCAGCTTCGTAACTAACTATTGTAAAATTCTTCAATATCATTGATTTATAGGCCTGTCCAATTTGATCTCCGAAGCCAAAACACAAAGCTATCGACGCAAGAAAATTCAATAGGAGTAAGATTTTAGGAACTATAAAGTGTTGATAAACGTCATTCACAAGAGGAACACCAGATGATGAGATCGGGGATTTTTATGTGCTTTTTAATAAAATTTATACAAAATTATACTGATATTTTTATCTATACAGTATATTTTTCAAATTATTACAATAATTATTTAAAAAATCGTTTTCTTCGAAGCTATGAGCCAATGGCTGAAACGGCCGGACACGTATCGAGTTTTTTTTTTTCGCTAAAGAACAGTCTATAAAAAGCGCATCAAAATTCTCGATTCCATCATTTCGTTCCCCTTATCAGATACATTTCAACTTTACAGTCCCCGAAATCTTGCCCACATTTTTTTGTGTCAATGACATTGTGTTTTGGCTCTGGAGCTTAAATTGGACACGCTTTATATATTTAGATCTACAAGGAATCAAAAGTAAGAACCAATTGTATTGAACAATTTTATTACGTTATTAATCCAATCCAGATTGATGCAAACTACTCGGGCCGAATATGTTATAAATTTGTAGCATCTCTGTTAAATAATGTTAAAATCATATCATTGAAATTAATACAATTTTTTTATTTTGTAATTACGAACATAAAAATTATTTAAAATAAAGAGATTTAATATGAAAATTATTGCTTATTTTATGCTTGAAAATATAGTGTTTCAAGTTTCGATTTTCGGTTGAAGCTATAGTAGATGCTATTCGGAAAGATCAAGTTCTCGAAATGAGCAGCAGCAGGATGAGTTGCCTTTGCCACCTGGATGGTCAGTTGACTTCACACTCCGTGGTCGAAAATATTACATCGATCATAATACTAAGACCACGCATTGGTCGCATCCACTTGAAAAAGAGGGTTTACCCACAGGATGGGAGAGAATTGAGTCTCCTGAATACGGCGTTTATTACGTCAAGTGAGTGAACTTGGAAGAGGATTCGACAGGCCATCGATATATGTCACAACAAAAATATCTCGCCTTTCTTTCTCAGCCACATCACGCGCCAAGCTCAGTATGAACATCCGTGTTACCCGCATGAGATGCAAGCTGTACGGGTTGTATCACCACCACGGCATACTCACTTTCACTCTCACAGTGTTTTGGTGCCAGCCAATCCATATCTGAATGAGGAAATACCACATTGGCTGTATGTGTACAGCAGAGCCTCAATAGCTTTAGATCGTAAGCTGCGTTGGGAATTGTTTCGTTTGCCCGAGTTGGACTGTTTCAATGCTATGCTCACCAGACTGTATAAGCAAGAACTGGAGGAAGTTGTAATGCGTTATGAGGAATATAGGTGAGAAATAAGATTCGTCGAAACAATGACGATCTACATTATCTTCAATACATGTATAATCTTATCTTTACATTTTGTATTTTATATGTTTGTCTTTGTAGATCGGCATTACTATGCGAAATGGAACAAAGACTGAAAGAATTAAATCCAGAATCTGGTAATTCTAACGTTGGTGCTATTGCTTTACGAAGATCTCTTCCCTGAGAGAGAAGTTTATTAAAATCAATTGTTATACATTCTTTCTCTTTTGACTGATTAAAAAAAAGTTCTCTAGAAGCTTTATAATAAAAAGTTATAATAAATGATTGATAACTCTGTACTTTGCAAATGTATATAGTGTAACACCTAAAGAAAATTTTCTTTTTTATAATACAATTGTGCAGCAATATACAAAAATGGTTTTTAAAAAATAAGAATTATTAATTGTGTTACCTAAATTTCATTAGCAATCACTTTTTTATTTTTCTTATTCTCTTTTTCCTGAATAATCTCATCCTTACATACAATATCAAAATCATTGGTGAGTGTCAGTCCTGTTACTTGATATACATGCATATTACCAGGTGTCTCACTTAAAAGTCGATAAGATAATCCTACGAAAAATAAATGTTCCGTCATACTCTTCAATAAAATATCAAAATAAAATCGATAAAAAATGATTTACTTCGTTCTGTAGGGTCTTCTGGCATTTTATGTTTTATAATTTTGTAAAACAAAACACCAAACATATTCCATCCCACGATAGCATAAATTATCGCAAGTTTTCGTCTAATGTTCAAGGCTTCTTGTTTGTTTTTTAGTTTGCTTCTTATGAACCATCGTTCCAACAATTTTTTAATCATTTTTTGGAGTTATGTGCGAGCGTAAAGTCATATAACCTATATAAAAGAACAATGAACTATTAGAAACGTCTACTCTCACCAGTATGCACATGTCACATAGGTCCAATTTCCATCGAGGGTTCAATCCGGATCAGAATGTAAGAACCAATTAATTGCAGTCGAGCATTCTGTCATTCGACTATAACAGGGGAATACTCGACTGTAGTTGGTTGATTACATTCTGATCTAATTTAAACTCTCGGTGGAAACTAGGCCACATTAAAGACCGTCGAGCCTGGGCAAATTTTCATGAATTTTCTATTAATAGGGCCCGGGAGGCCCAGAGATAATTGAAGAACAATGACGATACCGACAATTAATAAAAATTTATGATTATTAATATATATATTTTGTTAATACATTATTAAATTTATGATTTTTTATTATATAAATAAATATGCACACTTTTAATGCTATAATATCTTATATATTGCCGAAAAATTACAATTTTTCTCTGCAGTTATTATCTCTATTGATAATTAACTCGAATGATGATATTAAAATCAGTTTTAAATAAAAACTGAGTATTATTAAGTTTTTAACATATGTCTAACTAATAAATTTAATAAATCGTGCAAAACTAATAAAATTAGTACCATATTACTTTCTTACTCTTAATCATTTTAACAGGCACGCGAATTTCCATAAGTGCTGACCGTCTTTTAATAGTAGATGCTTTCCATTTGATGACACAAGTGTCGTTCCATCCTTATCTCCCTCTGAATATCAAGAAAGATAGAACAATGCTTATGTCGATCTATGTCATCAAATAGAAAGCATCCAATATCTCGTCGGTGAGCCATGTAGAGGAATCCTAGATTTGTAAGAGAAGCGCGACTGGTGTTAAGTTTTGATTGGTCATTGCAATTACATGATTAGCAGCCAATGATGAATTAATTTCTGTGTACTGTGTAAAAATGGTTGCATTGGATGGTAATGGATAATTGGTAAATTTCATAGTCTGTCTTGACAACGCAAACCAGAGAATCTCACAGGGAGAAAGTGGTAAATTGCATCGTGATCTGTCTCCTCTGGACATAGACATCAAAACTCCATAGACATGGAAGAGATTGGAGAAAAAACTGGTCACGTGATCCCTCATCCTGATGTGGGTATTCACGTGATTCAATTTGCCACTCTCTCCCTGTGAGGCTCTCGCGCGATAAAATGAGATGCGGTAACTAATGCGGTAACTAATGAACACATTAGGAGCTGTAAGCTTATTGGCCGCATCACATTTTGCCATGCGGCAAGCGTTTCCGCATTCAATATGCAGAAGTCATTACGCGAATGACCTATTTTTAGTACTTCTTCTAATAATTTTTAATATTTTTGCGATACTGACTAAATCGGTTGCGCTTCTCTTATAAATATAAAAGATATCGTCATGTATGCCATGAGTTGAGTTAAGTTATAGCGTTTTTTATTTATAGCGTATATTTTTATCAAAACTTGGACTCTTCTTAACATTTATCAATATCTATCGTACTATAACCCATGGTGTAAAAAGTAAGGTGAACCATTTCCACGGCGCAGTGGATTGAAAGTAGTGGAGAGATCTGTCAACCAATCAATTTTTTAGTTCATTTACAGAAATTCACATGATTCGTACTGCAAATAAGTAAACACTGTAAATTCATAATTTTGATTGGTCGAACTCCGCCATTATGCGCAATGGTTCACCTTATATTAGGTGTAGTAAAAAAAAATCCATTATTTTTCCATTGAATTTCATGCAAAAATAATGGATTTCTTATTACTGCACCTAATATATAATTCCATTATGCTATAACCAATGCTGCGTTAAGCAGAGAAAACTAATCAATTTTGGCTGTCTACACTTATCCAGTGAAGCACTAAAGGCAAAAACCAACCATTTATTAAAGAATCACGCATAATTACTTTTCTTTGCTGAACGCAACCAATCAAAAGAAACCAAGATGGCGGATATGAACCAAGTATATCTAGTGCTTTATGCCTAGACTCATTTCAGACTAGTTGCTATTTCATTTGTGCGTCATACGAGAAATGTATACAGAGCAGAGAGATCCTCGGGACCTTTTTGTCTCTATCAACAGGCTTGAAAAATTCGTCGCACAACAAAAACGCATAAATGAAATATCACCTTAAAGCGGCTAGTTTGGGGCTCTGGGTCCCTATTCTTGAAAAATATCGCATACGAAAAACTAGAAATGTATTATAATTTTTGTAACATATATTATAGCATTTCCCTAGTTTTTCATATGCAATGCTTTTCAAGAAGAAGTCCCGGGGATCGATTCTGTATCTTGACAAAAATTATAAAAGTGAACGAATTTACTAGAATACTGATAATTTCATTGGTCAACACCTAGTAAATTTGCTCACTTTTCACTTCTTTCAAAATACAGAATTGATCTCCTGTTCTTGAAAAGTATCGCATACGAAAAACTAGAGAAATGTTATAATATATGTAACGCATACTATATTTCCTTAGTTTTTCGTATGCAATATTTTTCGAGAATAGAGCCCCCCCCCCCTCCACTCAGACCTATTGAATGTGATTGGTTTTTTAAGTAACCAATGCAATTCATTTTTACTTGGTGAATAGCCGCTTTGTCAACTTGAATATAATCAAATTGGAAAAGCAATAAAAATTTCACAAAATTTTATGAATTGTTAAACGCAATATTCTTTTATTAATTTATATTAAGATTAAATTTACTTAAAGTAACAATCATGTAAAATTATGTGCAGTTTAAAATGCATTATTATACATTGAAAAAATTTACTTTTAACTTCCCAGTAAAAAAATTTTTCATACATGAATATATAATTATATAAATATGTACAAACATACATAAACATACATAAATATTCATAAATATAATTATATGAAATATGTCCATAATACGTCCTCATTTCTTTTGTAAAATTATTTTTTAATATACCAAAAATAATAATAAGAAAACATAAAAAATAGTTACAGGCATAATTTTCGTATTGCTATTTTCAAGAAAAAATCAAGTTTGATAAAATATAAAAGGATTGCTCACATACAATTGTATAAAATTATACATACAGTTATGTGTATTGTAATTTTTTTTACTTTTCTCCAAACTTGATTTTTTTCTAAAATAAACAATACGAAAATTATCCCTTTAATTAATTTTCATGTTTTCGCATTATTATTTTTAGTACACTAAAAAGTAATTTTACAAAAAAAGAAGGATCTAATATAAACATGCATGAATATATTTCATATATGATTATATATGTTTATAAATATTTATGCATGTTTATGTATTAGGTGTAGTAAAAAGAAATCCATTATTTTTGCATGAAATTCAATGGAAAAATAATGGATTTCTTTTTACTACACCTAATATATTATACATGTTTATATACCGGATGTTTCAGATCACCCGTACCATCCTTTTATTTTCGCAGAATAAGGTTCAATCATAAAAGTTGTTGGATTTAAAAAGATTTATCTACTGATTTTATCAGTTTGTCTTTAGGTGGTGTCGCCAAGATCAGGTCAAGGTCACGTCGATTATTTTAAATGGAATATCTTATTTTTGATTCCAGAATCTAATAGCCGATTTCGAGAGTTTTCCAAAATATTATAATAAAGTTATTTTTAGTATTCAATGAAAAATAAAATTATTTTTTTTCATCGAATGACGATATAATCATTAAAAGTAATGATATTACCTTTAATGATATACAAAGGATTACTGTTTCGTATTTGACATTATTCATACACATACGCACACACACGTACAAAGATCATTGTTCATTTTTATCGTAATGTGTAAAAATGGTCATAAGTAGTACAAGATGTACCACAGCAATTTAATTTTAGTAATAAATTCTCGTAATCTTTCCAGAAATTTGATTTTTTTCTCGTGAAAACTTCTTTTCATGCAAGTTAAAAATTTCTACTTAGGCTATCTGCCAAGATCGATTACATAAATTTATCAAAACATTTATCAAGGTAAAATAAGAAACGTTTTTTTAATATTTCCCATCTATGATTTACAATATATCGTAAAGAGCAACCGAAAGAATAGAAATAATTTAGACAATTATTTAATAAATGTGTATCTATTTACGCGTAAAGAATCTTTTTTTGGACTCTTACCTACGTCTTTAAAGTCACATTACATTATTTTTACAATAATTATATATATATATATATATATATATATATATATATATATTTATATATGTATATGTCATTCTCTGTCTCCTTAGAGGTTTTACATAGCGAAGGTGAACGGAGCATAACACAAAGCACGCACAAGTCATATACAAATCGTGAGAAACGTTCGATAAGAAAGATCACCAAAAAATAATCGCAGAAAAAAATAGTGAATAGCAGTTTTCGTGCGTCTTCTCCTCGATTCATATCGATTACCTTCACGAAAATATGTATGAGCGAGTGATCACTCATTTCTGTTAGCTATTATACTTTATCTATTAGCTATTACACTGTTTGACAAAAAAAGTACCAGAACAAGACTATGCATTTATCGTAATGTTTTGAACGCTGAATACAAATTCGACTTCCAAATGATTCTATCACATCATAATTTAAAAAAAATTGAAAATTTAAAGTTGCAAAAAAGAACTATTTTTTACATATTTTGTCATATCACAATTACGATATGTAACATGCTGGAGAAAGTTTATTGCAATCGAAATTAAGAATGTTGTTGGGATTCTCAAAGCTCAAAAGGATTTTTAAATCGTTATTCATAATTAATTCTTATATTCAAAACTGTTTTAAGTACAATCTTAAGAATGTCATGAATCAGAGAATCGTATTAGCATTTTAAGATATTACGTAAGATTGTTTTAAAATAAGAAACTGATTGGGTAATATTCGTAGCCGATTCTTATGTTTAAGACTGCCTTAAGTACAGTTTTAAGCTGTCATGAGCTAATCAGGAAGCTGTATTAGGGTAGCATTCATAGTCAGATTTTATATTTGAGATCGTCTTAATCCTCAAGAAACACTTCGACCAGTTTTGTATCGTAAACGCCACACTTGGAATAGCATATCCAAGGCAACTTCGATTGCTCAGAACATTCATAGAAACATATTTTAACAAATTTTTTTTCAATCAAAACATTAGACAATAAAGAATATAACGATACCAAGAAAATGTATCCTTATTAATAAAACAATTGTAAGCAATAAAGTAAACAATAGTTTAAAAAAATCATATTTCATTAAAAAATTTTTTTCATATTTAAATTATAAAAATATCTAGAATATGCATTTTGGAAAGTAGGAACTTCGAACTTTTAGAAAAAAAATATTACATTATTGTATCTTTTAAAAACATATTTTCTACTATTAAATAGTAAATTGAAATAAAAATGAACCAAATATATATAAATTTTTAGAATTAATATTCGCATAAAAAAACGTTTATTATAATTAATTTTGCATAAATGATTATATATACACATATATATATAAAATACATTATAAGTGGTTACATAAAATAAGTAACAATAATTAAGAACGGGCAAGTGAGAGTAAATAATTGCGCGATTATAGGTGCACTATCATAAAATGATAAATTATATATTCAAACAATCAATACATATTTACATTTTCAGATGTTTCGATAACTTCCATCATCAGTCATCTTCAGCGAATTAAAAAAAAAACATACTGAAAAATAACGCTACTTTAAATCAGATTTATCTTAATAGTTCCTCCTGATTGCATTCAGATGAACACCTCTTCTCAATTTCATTTGGAGGAGTGCGACCGTTAATATAGTTCAAACTAGAGACACTTTAATCAGAGACTAGCGATAAGGATTTCGTCAAATTTCTCTAAGCGAGAAAAGAATATAGGCTATCTCACTTTCTCCTAGCAGTGTATACATCATGTATACAAACTTTTAGATGTTGATTCGCAATATTTAAAAGTTTAGTTGGATGATCTAGAAGAATATCATTTTATAAAAAAAAAGAATAGAAATTTTTCACTGAGAATTTCTCATTCTGCACCTTTTCAATGCATCCTATTCGATGTGGTTTTTTAAATACGAGTAACTGAATATTGCTGTGTCCCTTTAGTGGCGATGTTGTGCACTGCTTGCAAATTGAATATAATGAATATTTCTGCGCAAAACTCGACACGTAACAGCATCATACGTTTTCAAAATAACAGTTTTGTTATTAATGCATGCTAGCACATAATTTGAAACCGTAATTAAAATCTGACAACATTGAATTGCACAATACCGGTACAATATCTAAATTATAAAAATTACAGCCTATTCAGTTGTGATTTTTGCACTGTTGGCCATAAACATGGGAATAAACATAACATTGAAAGCAATTTGTTAAATGAATGACTTAATTCTTATTTATAATATCCCGTATTTAATTCTGGATATCCTATTAGCAACTGATTTTAAATTCTTTTGAGGACTAAAAATTCTAACAACATATTTAATTTTAATTGAAACTTCTCCAGTATACATTATTATTATTATATGATGAACAACGTAAAAGTAGAATTGAATTGCAAATTTCTTAAAATTATGGCATAATGGAGCAATTTGAAAAATGCATTTTATATTCAACATACAAAAAACTATGAAAAATAACTAATCTTCGACTAAGTTTCGATATTCAAAATGAAAGTTTTTTTATTAAACAGTGTTATTATTTATTTATCATTGTCATTTCTTTCTTCTTTATTGTTACCACATTATCATTATTTGTATCATTAATTATTATGCAATGGTAAGAAATTTAAAAATGACCCTTACGGTTGCCAACATGGGAGCACAGCTCTGAAAGTAGATCCTTATACCTGCCCGCTCACATATCGCTATCAAATAATTAATATTTATACGCAGCGGATGTTTTTGGTACAATCAAATCTGGTTTTTTTTCTTTTTATTGCATACTTTTCTCATTCCCCTCGCTCCTATTATTCCTTTCGCCTCATTCTCTCTTTTTTCTGTTACAAAACAACATATATATATTTCTCTCTCTTACGCGCGCACGCACGCACGCACGCGCGCGCGCACACACACACACACACCACACACACACACACACACACATATTTCTCTCCATCCGTCGTTCGCGCGAATTAAATCTTATCACTTGTTAACTATTGTGCTTGTGTACGCCGTCTCTTGCCGCCGCTACATGCTCATGAAAAAAAGATTTGTTCACTATCAACTCGCCGCGAACACTCAGTCAAAGGAGTCTATATTAGCAGCACATGATCTATATACGTTTTATATATGTATTTTCATTTATCGCAGTTTGGTGTACGCATCTGTGATTATGTGTGTCATATGTGTGTGTGTGTGTGTGTGTGTGTGTGTGTGTGTGTGTGTGTGTGTGTGTGAATGCGTGCATGTGTGCTGTTTTGACTTGTTTTATTTCTCATATTAATTATATTCTTTTTTTATGTATATGTATAATATATCGTACTGTATACTTGTACATACATATATATATATATATAGAGTGTTTGGAAAATAATGATAAATCTTTCGCGTAGGGATAGAATAGACTAAACTGAGACGAAAAGTTCTTTATCATTTTGCAATTTTCGCAATAATAATAAGATATTAATCTAACCATTGCCAAAAATTAATCTTCAATAATTTTTTAGTCAAATACTATCAACTTTACAGAAAAACTGCAAGAGACAAAAATTTAGTTCATTCTACCCCTATGCGGAAGATTTATCATTATTTTCCAATACCCTCTCTCTGTGTGTGTGTGTGTGTGTGTGTGTGTGTGTGTGTG
>Ga0157364_1000425_pt1 | contig 28000 bp, 16 predicted proteins | sample AttsexASBM2_FD_111476 | JGI IMG/M metagenome (GOLD analysis project Ga0157364, IMG submission 111476) | Fungus gardens microbial communities from leaf cutter ant in Ribeirão Preto, State of São Paulo, Brazil - Atta sexdens ASBM2 | ecosystem: Host-associated > Fungi > Mycelium > Unclassified ... | reverse complement strand
GCGGGCCTCGTCTGCGCGCGCCCCCAGCCCACACACACACACACACACACACACACACACACACACACACACACACACACACACACACACACACACACACACACACACACACACACACACACACACCCACAGACGAAACGTACCAGGCCGAAGCGAAGCAAGGCTCGGAGAAAAAAATGGATACGTATGTTCGATTTGCAATTCTGCGGCTCGTGATCTCGGTGGCGCATATGCGATGTATCAAACTGGAAAATCCCCCAAAGGTACCCAGAAAGCATTAAAAATACAGATCCAGGCCGCGAGGCAACGGACCGTAAAAATAATACGCGCGCTCTCTCGATCTATAGCGATTTATACAGTAAAAGTAGTTGTAGCTTCGCGGAACAAATAATTAATTTGCATAGTAAACGTTATTGGAGCCACATAAATTAATTATTTATATTTAATACGCGCTACGTGAGTTAAGCTTTAGGCAATAAAACATAAAATACTAAAATGATAACGTTTGATAAAAAAATAAAAACAAGATAGCCTCATATGCATTCAAATCGTGTCAAAAATCGTATTGAAGCGAGGAGAGGGTACGCTTATCGTAGTGTAGTGTAGTTTATATCGCCTATCATACGCGTATCTGGCCAGTGTGTATACGTTCTTTTTCCTATTCACGAGAGGAGAAAAGGAGACCCGATAAAGGAAAAGAAGGATATTTTCACCCCTGTGAAATCGAGAAGGAGGGACGAAGAGAAAGTGGGGGAGAGAGGGAGGGAGGGAGGGAGGAGAGAGAAAGAGAGAGAGAGAGAGAGAGGGAGGCAAGAGGAAGAAGACGAAGAAGGTTCCTCGAGACTGCATCGATTTTTAAACTTACTCGGTCGTGTGCGGGGGCTCGAAGAGGTGGGTAAAGGAACGGAAGAGGAGAGCAGCGGGGGTGTAGTAGCGACCCTTTCAGAATTTGTCCGATTGAAAATTTATCCGATGTGCACGGTGTATCAAGCAGTCGCCATTTCTATCGGCGCGCGCGTGTGCCTCTCTTCCTCCTTATGCTTTATTCTTCCTTTTCTTCTCGTCTTTGTTCGTTTATTTTTTAAGGGCGCGTCTTTTTTCGCCTCCTTCCCGCCCGCGGATACGCGTTCTTTTTCCTTAGCGTCTTCGCCCCTTTTCGTACTTTCGATATAATCCGCGGCTCGTCAATAATTCCAACGATCGAGTAGGAAGGGGATGGTGAAAGAAGTGTTTTATCCACGACGTTGTTATAAGTTATTTCGCATCGTAAAGAATTTAAGATGGACGGGGGCTTCACCCCCGAAGTTTTGGAATTTTTCAACAGAGATCTTTTACCCTTTCTTTTATAAAGATGTTTTTATCCTTTTCTTTTCAATAAAAATCTTCTTCTTATTATTTCTCTACAGAAATTATAAAATTGATAAAAATAATATAATTGAAGAGGTGATATAAAGTCATTAATAATTTAACAATAGGATCAAGAGAGAGAGAGAGAGAAAGTCTATAGGGAAATCATCGGAAAGCCGCAATATTCTAAAGAAACATATTGCGAAAATAACACATGCGGCGTCAAATCAACTCTATGGCGGTTTACTTATTTATTCGATGCGAAAGAGAAACCCAAGACTAGAAAGGATGCGGGATTACAGTGCGGCATGCAAGCCGCAATAAAGTGTATCGTCAAAATGCATTGGGTGTTGTTCGCACACACCGATGTAACGTGGCAATAATCCCGTGGAAACACTATTGTGGTAACGCGCGGAATCGACTGGGCCGCTTCTGATGTGATTGATATGGTCGGACAACCGTGGCGTATCGTTGCGCGATTACGATCGAAACTAGCGTCGGTCGTGAACCGCTCTCGAAACCTCTTCTTGTTCGTGTCTCGAGCGAATTCACATTCCCAGATATAATACAAAATCGTAATAAAATCAAGATGACATTAAGTTGAAGTTATTTTAAGAAAAATCATAATGATATTATTTGATATATTTTTAACGATGATTTTGTGACATTCTTCATTCTATAACAGTGACTTTTTTTTTTTTAATTAAAAAATTAAAAGAGCATCGAATGACATTTTTTTCTAAAATGTCTTCGACTTGATATCATCTTGATTTTATTATGATTTTATATTCTACTTGACTATAAATGTGTCATGGGTGATACTCAACATTAATATCCAACTTTTAAAATGCGATTTTTTAATAAAAAAATTGATGAAATAAAAGAAATTATTAACATCGAGTTACGTTATGCAAAAGTAAGTTCACAAGATTCTCGTCGCTTTCGCTGGAAGACTCGCATCACTCCGGCGTAACACAACATTGCGTTAACATCGTATTTGCAATGTCTATGGTGTAAAGCACATTACGGTGATTGCTCAATTCGGGGAAAACGTGTATTTCCCCTTACAATGAAATTTCTTTTGTTCATATGCATCGAACAATTGCGTCACGATTTCAGTTTGATTTCATGTAAAATGTAGTTTATTAATAAGCATTATTAAACTACATCGAAACAATTCAACTTGTAATAAAACCAAATTAACGTCCAACTGAAAAAATGAATTGAAGGAAACTCGAAAGCTTTTTTATCAAATGTTACAATTGACATTTTAATTTTAAAAGGCCTGAGAATATATTAATGATTAAATTAAAATTCCATTTGAAAGGCAAATTCTGTTTTAAAAATTCAGAAAAACATCTCGATTATTCCACATTTGAAAAAACAATCAATCCAAAATATACTTAAATGTAGTCCAGCGAACATTTAATGCAGAGGCATCAAACATTTTTTTCTCTTACATCTTTATTTCATTGGCCACAGGGGCCTCTTGCGATTCTCCACTCGTATCCACTTTCTATGTTTTAATTACTGACTGCGCGCGCGCGTTCGTTTACAGTGAAAAAAAAAAATAAAAAAAAAATAAAATAAAACGAAGGAAAACGCGAGCACGAGCGGACGAGCGCGATTGGAAAAATATCAACGGGCGAGCAACCGGCACTGATAATGAAGCGGCTGAAAATTCAATTAACGAAAACATGCCAATTGCCGAGTCTCCTTTCTTTTTTTTTTTTAAATTTCGACCACTTTCGACTAACCGGACAAACTAATTTTTACAAAATTGATACGTTGCACATATCACAGGTTTATCAGAGTGTGAATATTTGCGATGCGCGACCGAATCGTAATATAATTAGAGGCAAAAAAAAAAGTAAACATTAATTGCGAAATTATGCTCCCACTCGCGGATTCCCGCCGATAATGGAGGGATGGGAGGAAATTAATTTATGCTTTCAGAATTTTGTACCTGCCCGCGTAAACGCGTTACAATGTGTACTGGGTTTGCGCGTTTTACACGTCTGTTTCTGAAAGTTGCAACGCACACGTAGCAACGTGCCCATGTGTCATTGTATTCTATTTTCAGTCGAGTTTCGTGCCTCTAAAATACGATTATTAATAATAAATAAGGGAATGCATATTATCACATGTTACTGTCAACCCATTTTATCTCGAACAACCTAATCTCGCGCAATTAATTAATACTGCATTTATGATTTATATTCGAAAATATTTATGGGTCACGCGCATTATACGGAAATATATGGAATATGTACACAACTGAACGTAAATCAAGCAAATATTTCCAATATTATAAGGAATTTTCTTTTCACTTTTTTTTTCGATTATGTAAAGAAATCAGTATTGAATAATCGTATCGATGAAAACAATTTTGATATATTCGTTTTGTTGCGTTTAACGATTACTATCTATTATATCGTGTCAATCAATTTTGATTATTTTTCAAATATCAAATAATCATTCGATTCTTTAAAGAATAAGCTTAATCTTCTATTTGCAATCTGGATCTTTTTAGCTCAAGCTTTTTGTTTGGTTCAGATTTTTTTATTGTTCTAGACTTAAAAAAAAAATCAAAGTTTACTTTTCAACATCTCGCTATTACATTATAGAATTTTTAACTCTAATGTTAAAACCTTGTTAAAAAATTGAAGAATGAATATGAAAATGAAATTTAAAAGTAAAATTTTGTTAAAAAGACCCAGATTGCAGATGGAAGGTTAATTAATATTAAAATAAGGCTTTTTAAAAAATAAGACATTATCAAGATTGCATTAAATAATTTCTGTGTTGAATTATAAAGTTTATGTAAAGATGACATATTAATTAGAAACGTGTTAGACACGCTGTAACAATTGTGAAAGAAACAATGTTTTCTTCGCAAGATCGTTTCGCTTCATTCCGGCTGATGTAGCCAAATTACTACACGGCTGTTCCTACACAGAACCTGCAGAAAATTCTTGATATAATATTCAAAATCCTCGGTTCCGTATCGTGCGAATAGTTCCTCTTAATCCAATTTAATTTGACTTATTAAAACTCACCATCTGGCGACGTGCACGCACACCCCGGATTATCACTATTAATAATTTTCCGAGTTCGTTCGAACGCGATATATATATATATATACACATCTATATATTAACCGTCGATGCGAATAAATGACAAATTAAATATTGTTCTTTTATGAATTTATTTATTTCATTAGGTTATGCGAATTTACATTTCGATTTTTGCTTTACTCCACAAATCAATTTGCATTTTACGTTTTACGAATACATAAATACGCAAGTATATATAAATATGTTTATTTCTTAATAAATTCAAGCGCTATTACATTAAGTTGAATCCGTCCTTCAAAATAACATACATTAAATATATTCATAAGTGAAATTTGACAAACAGGATCAAATGCATTTAATGGAGAGCTTTAAAGTCGCTTCTGTGGAAACGGAGGCTTTACCTTGTGGTGGTATTTAGTAAAGTTTGGAAATCTTGAGCAATCACGTGAGCAGAGTGTAAATGTTATTGGATAGTTCCGTTGCGTTTGAGAACATGTTTGAAAAGCGGAAACGGTCCCGGCAACTGGCCCCGGTACCAGTACGGTACTATTACACATATTAGTTTGTAGATCGTTAGTGGGCTTTCCACTTACAACTGTATAAATGTTCTTCCGTGATGATACAAAACGGCTTGGCGTATTGGCAATTCCTGTGAAATTCTCGTGCTCAAAATAATACGCGTGACGTGCACGCACTATTTGCAAACAAACATGCTTAGCGCATTGAGTCTGACAAATAATGCCGCATTAAAATTTTGTTAGAAAATTTTAGTGAGAGAGAAAACAACATTTCCAACAAATTTGTTAAAGAATATACAAATAAAAATATATTTATAAATACTTATAAATATAGTAGAAAAGATATTAAACATTTGACACAAAATATGAGACATGTAGTTTATTAATTTATTAAAATTTTTATATTTGGTACAGAATAGTATATGTATATATATTGTTCGGAAAGTTCGTGCCGACTAACCTATATAATTTAATAAATGTATACTAAAATTTAAATCTTCTGCGTTTCAATTTTCCTTCAACATCGGCACGAACTTTCCGGACAACAAAAATATATATATATATATACTTTACACCGTACGATTTCGTATAATTTAGCTGCTATTTATGATTTATTTATTTCGCTACAAATTCACATCCTGATTTTTTATTTACAAATCACTTTTGCATTTTATATAAATATATAAATCTATGAAATATTACATACATATGTATTTTTTAATAAATTCAAGCGTTTTTATAAGCTAAATCGTCTTTTATAACATCCTTTAATTCTGTTGCCTTTACATGTGACTACCGCTGTCTTTTAAGGCACACAAAAAAAATAAATTAGGCTTAATAGTTTTACCGTCATGAAATGTGAGTACACGTGATGCGATACGTGCATGCTGCAATTATTAAATCACGCTCATGCGTTGGGGTCGATGTAATATGTCGCATCAGAAACGAAATCTCTCAGCGAAGCTCTTTGCCCGATGGTCAATTAGTTAATGAACAACGGGTTTTATTAATTAATTCGCCCCGCGGCACTGCGCTCGAGCGAACTTAATAGCCGCTGGCTGGCTCGAAATATATTGTACCGCTGAATTTAACTACTCGATAATATTGTCCCGGTGGACCGTAGCGATATCCAAGATTCATACCCAACTGGACCGAAGCCGAGGTTTCATAATTCCGAATATTTCGTTAATGCTTCCCGTGAATTTAATGCGAGTTTTATTTAACGCGCATCGAGAAATCTCGTATGGATCTCGACGCGTTCAGGAGACATATCGAAGGCTTTTGTGACATTTTATAAAATTTTAATGTCTTACTTTTCCAATTATTTTGCCAAATCTATAATCAAATAGAAACATATGTATGTCATCGCTTTTCATAGATTCTCATATTTAAGACCATTTTAAGTATTATTAAAATGTCATAAATTAGTCACATAAGAAATTAAAGAGGTTAAAATGATTTTAAAAATAAGAACGGACTCTTACAAAAATACTGATCAATTTATTATTGAAAGACGGTAATATTATTAACAGTGATTATACCAAAAGTTTAGAGCCAATGTAATTTTATCATATTGCTCAAGTAAAGAAAAATACAGATAAATTTTACAAATAAAAATCAAGTACTTAATATTTTAAGTATTTAAAATATGATATTCTTTTAAGTTTAATGTAACAAAAATTGTATTAATATAAACTGAAAAAAATTGATAATACAGTTATCATAAAATCATATGTTATCCAGAAACTTTTGGCAGCCACTGTATTGAAAGCACTGAACAGTGCTTTTAATACTTAAAATAATTAATTACTATCTTTCAGTATTACATTTATCAGTATTAAAATAGCATTAGATTTCTGTAAGGAAATTATACAATAAATACTGATCTTTATTTTTTTTGTCGTAAAGAAAGTTATAATAATACAAGAAAAATCGTCAAAAATGCCATGATTTACAGACATCTTTTGAAAGAAAATATTTCTTTCTGTAAATTGAGCAAGCTTCACAATATGTGCAAGTAACGCAATGCGTAATCGGTATTCAACAGACGCTTATCGCCCGATCCAATTCTATCTTGGAGTCATAAATTCCTTGGCGAGGCTCGTAAAGACGCGCTTGAGTAGAATCGTCATGATATATTGGGTATTCTCCACAAAAGACCGCAACGAGTTAAGATAGCCCCGCTAACATTATGCTCGCTATAATCGAGACATATAAAACTTTCGAAAACTCTAAGAATATGTAAGATTCGTAAAAGGATGAAAAATAGAAGCATATCTCACGCGCAATATTTTTTCCCTCTGTTAAACATTTTTTCCTTGTTGTAAGTAAATTCAATTGATCGATTTCTTCGAGTGATAAAATTATAATTTTCCTGAGTGGTAAAAATAAACAATCAAATTTTGATTGTACAATAGGACACACACAAGCTAAATTAATTTATTCTTAAAAATCACATTTCCGACAGAAATATTCCTACGAATGTAATATTTTTTCGTAGTTATATTTTCGTAGTTATATTTTTTTACAATATCTAGTTTTCTTTGATAACAAGAATGTAATTCTTCACTTCAATGTCTTTTTGTCTAATGCGATATATGATTAATGATAAAAACAGAATATCGAATATTCGAGAAAACTGAGTTTTCTGTCGTCAGCTGGAAGAGCCGAGTTCTACGATTTCATTACGGACAATAAGAAATGCTGGTTAGCCAAAATGAGGATGAAATCAAATGAAGAACAATCTTTAAAATCAACATCCATTTAACAAATTTCTATCTAAATTTTACGAGTCTGAATCGGGAATATTACTGAAGTAAGGAATATTAAATCGGAAATATGATAATCAAGAAATCGCTGAGTGGTCAAATTTAATTCACTGTATAATTGAACGAAATCAGCAAATTAGCAAAACGATGAATATTAAAAGAACACGATAATTATTATCGTCTTTCGACATATTTTCAGTGTGATGTTTCAATGTGTTGCACGAATATAAGTATATAGCGATATTATTTTTTCCTCGAATAAAAATATAATTAAGAATGCTACGAGTTAATTTATTTCATATTTCTATCGACTTAATTTGATTTACTTCGTAATTATTTTTTCTCTAAAAGTGGAAAATTATCGAATCCAATAAAGATACTACTGATCGCCAACGGCGAATATTTGTCCTAGCAGGTTGCAGCTTCATTTCCTGGTCCACTTTCTCGTTCTTTTTCACCTTTTCGCCAACATCTCATGCCTCTTTTACTTTGCCGTAGAAAAGAAACCTTATGTCTGCACGATAGTCTTTCGTAGACTGAAATCAGATTGGATCAGATCAGGTTCACGTCTCCCGCCTTTAAAACAAAAGGCATCCTGGGAAAATTTCTTCTCGACTGAACGGTTCACTATCTCCTTCCATCTCCGTACAATTCTTCCTAACGATTTTTAGTAGTATAATACAATGTGCACGTGTGCGTCTAATCCAATAGCAAACGCGCAGCGTTTTTCTATCACTTTTAAATTCTATCACTTCGACGCTGATATTCTTGGTCAGAGAATTTTTGTCATTGAATGAATTATCAAACAAAAGAGATAATTAAATAATCTATAAGGTCCATAATTTTTATATTTGCTACTGATTAATATTAATTATGATCTATTCATTTATTTCCAATTAACTTTTGACATGGTTTTTATAATTTACACACACACACACACACGCACGCACGCACGCACGCACGCACACACGCACGCACGCACGCACACACTGAAGATAGTCTATAATTTCGAAACATTTGCTTTTGTATATTTAGAATATTTATTCCAAAGTTTTAGCATCAAAACTTAATTTAGTTTACAGCACATTATTGTTTTTAGTAGAGATTATTTAATTATGAAGTTAAAAAGAAGAAATATTTGGGGAAGTAGCTTGTTCCGAGATTCTTAGTTTAATACGCAATCTCTTTTATATACCATCATTTTTAGCACGTATATAATCTCTTTTATGCCGAGCCTTCCATGCTACAGCGTTAATCAAACGACGTCGCGTAGTTTTATGTGTCGCAAGTCGATTTAATTTAACGTTACTAGCTGACTCGCTCTTGTCTGTTTCTCCTTCTCTCTGTCGAAACGCAGAGGGGTCTCGCCGCGTCTCGCGCACTGAGGAAGATCGAATTTGCGAAATGGCTGTGTATGAGGGCTGAATACCTGACGAGATAATTCGCGAGGGCACCAGCGCACGGGTGCGGGAATGACGTAATGTCCCGTGGAAAGTAGAAAGGAAAAGCTCGTAAAGGAAGCGAAATTCAAAGTAAATTTTCCAAAGTAGGCGGCAGTGCATTACGGCAGCGCCGTCAATTGATTTTGTTAGGGAGAATAGTTGTCGTCAGGCATGCACAACAGACGCCCGTTTTTTGCAACGAGCATCTAATTTACTTTGAATCTAAAAAGTGTCTGCAATGAGAGAAAAAAATGGTAATCGTAATTATCATAATTTATTTTCAGTACTAACTACATATTTTTTTATAAAACTATAAAGATATAATTTATATCAATATCAATATTTGCCTTTCAATATTTGTAATTTTTATACCATCTCAAAATATTTGATTTTGCTTAATGTTGAAAAAGATCTGATACAGATCGAAATATTTATTTATTCTTTATTGTAATCGTTATTATAAATTTTAGATTATAATCTTTATCAATTAATTAGCTCGTAGCCTATTATTATTTCATAAAATGAAATAATAAATTATTATAATATATAATTAGTATAATATAATTAGTACAATAAATTATTATACACTATAGAGTAATAATTAAAAAATAGAGCTTCTAATCACAATTATTTCATCATGCGATGATTATAATCAAGTACTGAATTTTTCTCTCAGCGTAACGTCGGTGAAAAGCAGTGAGTGAGAACAGTATGTCTAATCCGCGAAATACAGTTCTCGCTCATAATAAAATTCTTTTAAAACTCACGGAAGAACTACTTACAGATTCTAAATTTTTAATACCGTACATTTTTATGATAAAGTTAAATAAAATTTCTTTTAACCTATAAAATCTAAAGATTAACCAAGAGAAGAAAGGCCTTACTATCCATCTCTTGAATATTAACTTACGAAAACTAAACTTTTTCATTTGCAATGTTAAATATCTTTCTGATTACACAACTTTCATCAAATCTTCATCAAGCTAAAATCGATTCCGCATATTACGCAGTTGCGATAAATGTGGGACAGGCTTTACATAAAGTCCACGGAATCGAGCAAAATCATATTACATTCAGACTTCAACTTTGCTCGTCGCACATTAAATCCCGCATATACGTTCGACTGAACATCGCTGCCCTTAATTGCAGGATTTAATCAACACGTGGACTTTTCTTTACCGCGAATTGTCAAACGCGTTTAAGGACAAAGGCGCGGTGATATCGAAAAGTACGAAGAAAAGTCACTGAGAAGAAAGAGGGAAGAAGAAAAAGAAGATGAGAGAAAGAGAGAAAGAGAGAAGCGAAAAGAAAAAGCATGAAGAAGAAGAGGTGGATCGCGCGGTTTTCATCTGCGAAAATTAAGGCAGAATCTGCCGGTAGTAAGAAAGTCCGTGCTAATTAAGGCTGTTTCTTCAGAGATTCCCCTTTCGCGGCCAGCCCCCTCGGCCTCGGCTTTTAAATAAATTATACCGAGTTAAAAGCCTCTTCGCACTTCCTCAGATAATCCGCGGGGCCGTTTCGCTCACCAAAGTTATACCCGCGGGAGAAATCTCGCGCCTCTGTGGAAAAGGACGAGCGTTCTTTCCCAGCTTATAGGGATACTGGCTGCGGAGCCATAATGCGCCGAGTGATCTAACGCGGGAATACTTTCTGCTGCAATTACGTTATAAAGCAAGAATGCTCATCCTCGGCCATTCTCATCGCACGGTTCTTTACAAAAATGCGATTAGCCCGCCGAGCCAAATTCAATTATCTCCCGCGTTGCGATCAGCGACGCTTGCGCTAATCTCTTTTTGCTCGATAAATCGCTATCCATAAATGGATTTATTGGAAATGATTACCCGATAATAACCGCCCGCGCGCGTTCAGGATACGTTTCTACATGGAAAGAACGATTTTGCTGAATATCTAAAAATTTAATAGATATAAGGCTGAAAATAATTTTATTAGATTACCGAAATAGTTACATAGAAAATTCAAGCGTAATTCGTAATGCTGTATAAAATTTTGATTTTAACCAGCGTTGAGCATTCTAATTTTTATTTTAATCAAAATTTTTTAATCTATTTCTAATTAAATAAAAAATGAAATCCTGATGAAAAGAATTTTTTCACGTAATGTAACTTGTGATGTGGTGAACAAAAATGTCATTGAAGGTTCTATAATAGATAGTATGTAGTTTTTGATCTATGATGTATCAAAAATATAATAAAGATGTAATAAAACTTGTAATTTTCATCATAATTAGTACGACATTTACTAATTCTATGATAATTAAGCTCCGGTAAAATAAGTTAATTAAGTTAATATATTACATATAATTATATCTCAATCAGAAATCATAATAATATCACAAGGACATCATTATGACCTTATTTGTCATTTATAAACTCAATTTTAGATATTAAATGACATTATGATATCATTATGATATTATAGGATATACTATATTATTCTGTATCCTATTTGGGATGGTGAACAAATTACATTATAAATATAAGATTCAATAATGGATATTTTTTGAGCTGATGTATCAAAGATGTAAAACTTGTGCAATTTTCCATATAATTAATACGAGGTTTTGATATATATTTTTGCAAAAAAAAAACCGTTCTTTCCGTAAAAGATAAAATTTTATACATAATTTGATACATTATTGTGTGAAAGAAATACATTAAATGACAATTATAAAATACCAATGTATCGCAGAAGATAAAAATCCTACAGCCTAGGAAACATTAGTTAGGAATAGTCGTAAGCATCCCGGTCGGCTTTTAAGAATTTCGAATTCTTCGTCTTTTGTAGGTAAGATGTCGTCGAATGACAGCGAGTCATCGTTAACGCCATTGTTCTCACGATACTTCCGGCGCGTTAAGAACGTCCCGAAGCGCTTTCAAGTTAAGTAGATGTTTCTCGGTACGTCGGGTGCATTTTTAAATAATTCGATGCAAAGCAGCCGAGAAAAGGCCGCGAATTCCCTTCTGAGAGGTCCCGTGAATAACGGAGAGGAGATGCACGGGGTGCGGGGAAAGAACGAATGGAATTTCCGTGGGATTCACTCTTCTTCGCGGCAGACGTGGCTGGAAAGCGCGAGCGATTCGGAGCGACTTTTACAACTTAATTTTTGCGTATTTGCGAGCTGCGACGACGGCGGGTTGCCGGCTTTTGCGGAAGAAAAGTAAATTTTCCGACACGTTTGCTCGCGCACATGGCGTCGCGTTCGTAAGCAGCAACGTGTCGCCGTCAGAATTTTATTAATTTGCTACTCGCCATTCCATGTTTCACGAAGAAAAATGAAGATAAGTTTAACCAGTTTATTAACTATTCAATAAAAGCATCTCAAATTGAAGACGAGATAAATTTCAATTTGATCAAAAAATTCACTTCCCAAAAAAAAAGATGCCCAACAATTTCGTATCAGAAGTGCTTGCGCTTATCGATACGAATAAGCAATGTCATTTCTTTTCTTTTATAACTTATTGCGCTTATTTCAATCTTACGTTTTCCGAGATATTATATTACATTTTCTTCCCCCATGTTATCTAAATGTAGAAAGATTTCTACGACTATCAAATAGTGAAGATAAATGCTAACCATAAGATATCACTCGATGGGTATACCATAGTAGTTACACTTACAAACCAACATCTCTGTCATTATAAATTTATATTTTATTGTATAGTGATAAAATGTAACATAAAAAGAACAAAAATCAAACTTTGTTTAAAAATATAATCAAGCACATAATTTTTAAGATATTATCCAAGCAGAACAACAGGTCACGATAACGTTGTTTAGACATTTTAAAAAATTGTAACTAATGAAAAAATGACTTTTGATAATCATTTTGGAGCCATTTTGATATCATGGTGACTTTTATGTTCTGCCTGGATATATCCCGATTAAAAATATATATCTACGAACAGTTCGCATATAATATAATAATCCAAACGTCAACAAACTGCTAACTAATTTGTCTTTCGCGTCAATTCTATAATAAATCCCACAAATTGCAAATCAGATTGCTTGTACAGGTTACTATATAAGACGGTGCGGTTCCGAATGGGAGCTGACTATCAAGTAGCAGGGATAGATGCCAGGGCGGACGGTATTAACCACTCCACCTATTGGTATTGGCACGTACACGCGGAGAAAATATTGCCGAGTCGAGAATTCGCGAATAAATCTAAATAACCTTCGTATCGGGATACCGCAGTCTTTCGTATCTTTCTATCCCACGTATTTATTAAAAACAGCAATGCTGAGATGATTTTTCTCGTTCTAATGGATATATACCATATTTTATTTTTTATTATCATTTTTTATTACCGAATAAAAGAGAGGAGCTCCGAAAAAGACTTTCATTTATTCTTCAACATTAAAATATCTAAATATAAAATACTGGACAGATTTTTTTTATACATATTACGTAAATCAGTGTAGAAAACTTGAAAATAGCGATATAGCGTAATTCAAGAACGGTTATTTGTATTTCGATTTACAAATATATTTATTAAAATTGATTGGAAATAATATTAATTTTTTACTTCGCGAAATATTTTATTTAGCCTTCGATAGCGAATCAATCGTTGCGCACTCTCAAAAATATTAGGATAATTTGTATGTAGTATCCTTCATTATTTAGCAACATAAATTTTCAAGTAAAAATACGTAAGTAATAAAAATTCGGTCTATCGTATTAAATATGTGCAACTTTTTGCAGAACGGAAAACTATAAAATTGCCAAAATGCACCTTCCTCCTCATTGCAATTTAATTATTTTTTATTCACATATTACCTTTCATTTCTGTATACGCACCGAACAGGATCGAAGCAATGCACGAATACTTCGCCAGACAAACCGCAGCGATACAAAAAAACGAATAATTCCGGAAGTAAGAGTCCGTTTTATCTACGTCCGCGTTTCGTCAATCCAGATCCAGCATTTCTCCGGACGTGAAACTATCTCCGCGATCATCCTTCTGACTTCTATCAATGTGACCGTCGGGTGACAAATCTTTACCGGCGAGGCGATTACCGAAATTCAGAAAATCCGAACAGGGACTGCCAGCCTGCATAGGTTCGAAAAAGGTTCTCTTTATCGTCGCTCTTATAATAATTATTTTCGAAAGTGTTTACTTGAAGCAAAAAGTTGTCCGCGTCATTTTCTATCGGTGGCTGCCGGTGCAATCGTCTAGGCGACATGGTCGTACACTGTTGCAAAACGTTATCGCAGAGATCCAATGTATTTTCCTACAATCAAATAGCAAACATTTCATCAAATAATTAGAATGTCTCGACTTGATCTTTATTAATGAATCGCTATTTATCTCGTTATAAATTATAATAATAGACAAATATATTTATGTTATAACGTTTATAAATTAATGATTAAATTTTCATTACTTCATTATCTTTTACAAAATAATTAAAAAAAAAAAAAATTATATGATTTTACTTACAAATTTAGGTTTGTCATCAATAACTTTGACGATGTCACCTTCCTCAGTCGTAGTAATAATTCCAGTACCGAGTCTTTTACCGAGTATTTTCACTTCCTTTTTACATCCTTCCGATGCGTCGATGATATTAGGTACACAAACATTTTGCATGGAAGTATTCTTGAGGAACTGTTCGTAAGGACTAAGGAATCTAGTATCTTGATAGTGTGGAGCCATAAACTCATGACTGTGATTTTTCGGTCCCAAGATCTTTACCTCATTTAGGCCGGGATATAGCTTCGGGGGTGGCAAACAAAATTTGTCACTGAAAGACTATAAAATTCATCGTATAAATATATTCTTGTCTAGCATATTCTCAATAACTATCGCGCAATGTTTAATTAACTGTACCTTCATGCACTGACTTCCGGGGTCGAGCATTTTCATGTCTGATTGACCAAAAGCCATTAATCCAGTATCGCAATCGTCATCGAAGACTGATGATAATTTCATCTTCGAATCGTATTCCGAATGATGATCTTCCATGGGGGAGACACCAAGAATATTTAGATCTTCTGCAAGGCTCTGATTGCTCTTTAGGTACGGTAGTGTCTCGCTCAACAACGACAATGGCGTATGGTTCTTCATGAATAGAGATGATAACGAGGATTGCGAATTGGTAGATAGATTTGACGAATGACCCAAAATGCTCGTTAGATCTTGTTGACTCGATGTCACAGTCATTACTGAAATCGATAATAACAAAAGTTATAAGATTATTTCTAAACGAATCTATTTTCTAACATCGTGTTGTTCTGCGTAATTTCTTTCTTGTATTTTCATCCGGATTTTTTAATTAAATCTCCGCAGACAATCCCGAATTTCACAACTTATCAGACTATCTGGATCAGTGAGGGACAGTTATATTTTTTAAAAGGTTTTTGAGCTCTAAAAAATCTAAAAAAATTCTGATATACTTTTTCAACATAATTAATAATTATTAACTACTTAATTCTCCATCGCCTATGTGGAATTTTGTATCTTCCGTCAGCAATCTTCTTCAATGCAAATTTTTTTATATTGTTATATCGTATATGTTTTATATCGTTTTTATTTTATTGCATAAAAATCTGAAAAAATTCTTGCGTACTTATGAAACTTTAATTTTTATTATCATGAGAAATTAGATTTTACTTATTTTATTTATTTGTTACGAATCTAAATTCATCAAAACATCGTTGTCTTGTAAATCTTGTCTACTTGGCCAATGGAGAATTAAATTATAAAAGTACTGTTTAAACTGACTTGTAATTGAGAAAATGTGCAACAATCTCGAACATCATAATATCTAAAGGATTTCTGTAAATCATGATATTACGACATCGATTCACCTACCATCGTCGTGCCCGGCAAGAGCGCCATCGCCATCGATAGGCAGCGATTTGGGACCCAGCAGGAGATCGTCGATTTTGGTCTGGGAAAGAAATGACATGCCATCCGCGAAACGATCGTCGAGGCTTTTACTATCGAGAATTCTAATATCTTTATCCTCAAGAACTTCGATGTCGTCCATTGACATACCACTGGACTTTTGGCCGGATTCCAGCACCATGATCTGATTATCGTTGTCGCCGATGATGACATCACTATTATTGCGTATATTCACGAGATTGATGGCATCCGCCTGTTCACCGTCAAGAATCGTTACGTCGTGGGAATTCTGCGCCATTAAGTCGCGAGCCTCGCTGTTCGTCATGACCTGCAGCCATAACGCGTGCGTGTAAGGGCATTGAACTGTTTAAAGCTTCGTCATGATCGGAATAATTTATTACGACAAGGCAAACTGTGTGACATATATACACAACATACAAAAAAACATTTTTATAATATTTTCTAGCCACGGTAATTCCTATTGTTACAAAAAAAAAATCATATAAATCGTAATTACAAATCATAATCATCCTTACAGAAATGAATCCAAAATATTATATTAAAATAAGATAGATTTAAATCAAGGATTTAAACGGAAATGGATTCTTGAGATTTTAAATGTGTAGAATTTGTCTATCAATTTAAATTTTTCACCAATAAAAATCAATTAGCTTTCCGAAGCTAACTTCATGGAATTGCAATGGAAATTAGGATTTAATTAAAACTCTTGTAATCTATCTTTGGAATCTATCGATATAGTGGCTAAAATTAATTGGGTTTCTACGGCTAATTTGAAGAAGCGTCAAAGATAAATTCCAGCTATATGTTCCTATGAGTTACACAACACGTTTCGCAAACGCGGCAAGTTCTCTAAATAGAGAACTCTATGTAAAGGAATGAAGGCGCCTGACGTGAATACTCCGAATGTGTCGCGCGTACTGTAAGTCGAAAAGTCGATCGAAAAGACGTCGACGGCGTAATGTCGGTTCTGCGTAAAGAAGAGTATGCCGGCCTTTCAAAGATAAAGATGTCGAAAGACGATGTTATAGCTTGGGATTCGTACTCTTATATTAAATTTCTGCCACATCAATAATTGTCTTCGTCTCGATTTTATTCAAGTTTATCATAGTAATCGGGTTTAAAGCACAGTTACCATATAGATAATTCATCTTAACTCTGCTGGTCTGTTCGGATCTATTTAACTCAAAATGTAATTTCTTTTTTAATATATTTATTTTATTTAAACTTTTTTTTTTATATTTAATGGCTTCTATTAATGTAAAATCTTTTTCTGTGAGAATTATTTATTTTTTAGAGCTCTTTAATTATATTAATTCAAACGATATGATCGTATAGTAAATATGTTACCAACAAGAAAAATTTTTTAGAGCTCGCAAAAATATACCGAATAATTAAATTAAATTATAGGGAAAGTTATTTTAAGAGAGAGTTTCAACAAGAGATCCAACAATCATTCTGTTCCCCAAACGTGACTATTAACGGACGTGCTGTTACGAGCGCGCTAACACAGCTTCATACGTTGAATGTGGTAATCGTTTCTACATTACCTCGTAACGACCATCCTCCGTGGCGCGAACAAACTGTATTCCACCTTGCGCGGCTAGTTCCAGTAACTCGTTACACTCGTCTATCGACGTAGTTGAGTTCAGGCCATTTTGCCGGTCCGGTTCGTTGCGATTGAGCACAGAAGGAGAGAACTGCGTATCCAATGCTGTCACCAGATCATCTGACGACGACAGATTAAAGAGAGGAGCACGTCTCCTTCTTCCTCGTCTCGCCTTGCAAGATTGACGAGAGAGCTTACCTTGCTCCTGTTCCGCACCAGGAGGCTCGACGATGAAGGTCGATCTGCCATCAGGTTCGATATTCTGCATCACAGTAGCAACCACTGGTACTTTCACCTGAACAGCTTTATTACCGTCAGCATCTGAAGTCTCGGTAGGATTCAAAGTTATTTTTTCTGCCATTCGCAAATCATCGGCAGTCGCAGGTGTAAGTATCTGTGATAAATTATGTGTAATTGTCAAGTACGACAACTAAACACGTCCAATAATTAAATATTATTAAGTTATTATTGTTGTATCTTTGTCATTAATGTCAGATATTAATGCTAATTGATACGCCTAGGAATTATTGTTCGAAACGAATCCCATTGTAACAGATTAAGTTTTAGAAGAGCTATCAAAATTATTTATAGCAAAATAATCGAAACAAATATACTTGCAGTCTACTTGCTGTAATATAGAACATATAAATTTTTAAGTTTCTTGCAAAGTCAAATCTCAATCTTCATCAAGTTAATGCGAAAAATAATAAGCTATATTAAGAAATTAAAAAATTGTAATTAACTTTACTACAATGTGGATATTTTTCATAGATAATATACGTAGATTATTATACATAATTATACATAGATTTATTTATTTTATTTCTAATACATAAATAATATTGTACTATTTTGTCATATGTTACTTCCCAGACAACATGCATGTCTAAAAGACATTTTTTAGGACACATATATATATATATATATATATATCTAAAAGATATTATAAAAAGATTTTCAGACAATGCGTATTGTCTGAGTTGCGTGATCTTTTAAATAATACGAATAATTTTCATGCTCACCTATCTTTCTTTTGCTAAAAAGCTGAATTTCCGAGATAAGATTTAATTATGTTGACAATTAAAGATTTAATTATGTTACAAGTATACTTACATGCTTATTATTCGCAGCAGACGAAATTTTAACAAGTACTGGTATACCTTTCGCGGGTTTGTAAAGGGCGAAAGGAGTTTGACCCTGAAGCAACGCTATTTCCATCGCTTTCGTATCGATTTTGTTTATCACGATGCTGTCCGTCAAATCCGACTTTCATGAAATAAAATGTCAAAACTTAATTACACAATCCGTAATTTAATAATCCGTTTTCATCGTAAATCAAATTTATATATACTAACCGAACCGAAATAATCTTTCTCTTTGCTCTCACTTGTTTGACGCCGATCGCCATTGTATAACTGAATGATCCTAACGTTCTTGCTGAAAATATATAATCACATATCGCGCATTGAGATATCTATAATTAAATCAATTGTATATCACATGAAATAATAATTAAATATATAAGCGCTTTGATTGTCCGTTTAGCCTCTGCGAGAAATAAACTAATTCAGAGAGATATCTCTTACAGGAGACTGACCTGTAAAATTACAATTTTGTTTTTAATTCGTCTATATTTAATTATTCTTTTTATATCTAACAAAGATATCAATTAATAATAGAGAGATCGATATTTTTTAATTAAATGAATTTGAAATTCTATTCGCATTCTATGGATATTCATTCGAGATGACGGACAAATTCCAATAATTTTTTTAGATCATTTATACGTTTATTACGCCAATGGTTATGCATTGTATATCGCGCTTCATGTCACAGCCTCTTTCCACCTCTTTCTCACATACCTTTTCCCAGCATTTGACTCGTTCACTGCGGACTGCGCGTTGTTCGTGCTTCGATACTTAATACCGTGCTTGTACTCCTCGTGCGAGCGCAAGGCGAACCGTCGCGGGAACTCCTTTCCGCAGACTCCGCATGAATATTGCATTTTGTCGACGTGTGCGTGCGCTTTTACCTTGTGACAGACCAAATTCGACATTTGATTGAAGCCTTTACCGCACAACTCGCACTTGTACGGCCGCTCATTCGTGTGCGTGAACACATGGTTTCGCAAATTGCCTGAAAAACGTTAATTGCTGGATTTTTCGATGGCCATATGTTTTGTGCACGTCAATTAATGTGAAAAATATATAATAAAATCACTGACATAAATAAATTTAAAGAAGAAAGAGCAAAAAGAAGACTTAACGGAATTTCATTCGAAAATTCTTTCCGACTGAATGCGAAAAAAATCTGCCGATATGAAATAATGGATCTTTTTTGCATTATTTATACTTGTACGTATATTATACCTTTTTGATGGAATCCTTTACCGCACACGTGACACTTGTGCGGTTTATGTTCCGAGTGTGTTTTTCGATGGGAGATTAACGTAGATACTCTGTGTGAAATACATATTATTTTAAAACCAAATGCAAGTCAATACAGAAATCATTTTGTCGTTTAAATGTAAAATTTAGAGTTACTAGAAATGATTTCCGACCTGTTAAATGTTTTCTTGCAAAATTCGCACACATAGGGCCTGGCATCGCTGTGTATAGCTTTATGTTGACTCAATGTTGACAACTGTCGGAAAGCCTTGCCGCAAGCCTCGCATTTAAAGTTTCTCTCGTCGGTATGAGTCGGCAAATGTCTCATCAGAGTGTACTGATGGCGAAACTCTTTCGAACCTGATTCGAATATCAAACTAAAAGTTTCTTATAACGAATACAAGTTGTCGGCCTTCGTCGACATTAAAAAGTAATTACTCACTGCACTGTGAAATCGAATGAGAAATCTGAATCATATTTTTCCACGAAAAAAAAATATTTGTCATTTTTATTTTTAATTCTATTTATTTTTTTTATGTAATTTTTTCATTAATTATTGGCTAATGCGGGAATGTAAGAATTACAATTATTCGTATCAAATATTTCTTTATTAATTAAATTTTTAAATATTTTTTTATTAATTAAATAAATTCAGATATTATTACGATAAGAAGCGTTACGTACAAATACCGCATTCCCAGATCTTGAGTGTCTTTCCATCGCGTTTCAGATATTTTACAAAATGCAGTCTAGATCGCGGATCATCCTTGTCGATAAGCCGAGTCGTCGGAGGCGAAGGTCTTTCGGCAACAGGATGTGAATATACAACCACATTCTTGTCCGGCGTGTTAACACTTTGCTCGAAAATCTAAAAGAGTTACTTAAATGAAAATATCAAAAACGAAAAAAATTTTTTTAATCTACAAATTGCAATAAAGTACTACAAAGTTAAATCATGCAGTGAGAAAAAAATGTTTAATGCTTATGATTATAATGCATAAAATAATTATGATCAAAGGCTCCAATCTTTATTATTATTAAAATGTTATGTTAGTAATAACTATTGTATTATTCTATATATTAAAATATATATATATGCATAATCAGCACCAAAAATGTGAAATTCATACACACAAAAGCTTGATGCAATTTCAAGGATTGCATTATGCTGTGTAAAAATACAGTTTCCTAGAACACTCCCGTAATTATGCATTGCGATGTAGATAGGCAAATACCTGGAGCATAAAACTATAGAAATGAGCGTATGTAAATGACATTCTTCAAAGTAAGAAGAAAGGAAGCAAACTAGATAAACGGAGCAACGTCCGTCAGGTAAAATATTTCATATAAACTGCTGCCATAACGATATGCACTCGCTCTTGGCAAACAACTTGCCGCACTAATAGTTCGACAAATATTTAAGATACCTTACTTTGGCACTTACTTTGTACCTTAACGCGTCCTTGCCCACGAGTTTCGTGATGGTACTGTCGATATTGATCACTTCGGAATCTATAGAATCCACTCCCAGGTCCACGCACTCCTCCTTGAAAGTGATTTTACTCGGTTGTAAATCACTCTCAGTTTTGATAAAACTATTGTAGCGATTGATTACTTGGCTCAATTGATGATTGGCGACAAGTCCTAATCCCGAAACACCTGGTACATCACTGTTCTTCGATTCCGGGCCTTCTTCTTTCACGTAAACCTCGTAAACGCTGCATATAGTCGCCGCATTTATTTCATAAATTAACAGAATAAGCAGAATTACAACAAACGTGTCATACATACCGCACATTTTCTATACTACAACAGGTTAATTGTACGACTTTTTTTATATGTATAGAACGAGTAAACTAACAGTATCTTATAACTTACACATCAATGTTATAATTTCCTAATCAACAATGTAACTTATGTACAGCATGTGTTACATCACATTTATATTGTTGAGTGGAAAATTATATTAATTATTATATTAATATTGATCTAACATTTTTGTCAAGAAAAATTCACCCTAAGAAAAATTGAATATTAATTTTTTTATATTAAATATTATAATGAAATTACAATAAATATATCGTTTCTCTACTACAGCTACTAAATTCTAAGACTTTTTATATGTATTAAAATTCATCTTAAAAAAACCTGAGGATCGCTAGCTCATTATTAAGTTTTATAAAAAGAAAAGGATTTTTTTACATCACATTGTACGATTCAATAATTATATTTTTCTTCGTATTACCGATATTCGAAGAAAGTAGTTCGCATCCGTACTTATGCTGACTATTTACGCGAACGTTGCGAGCTCACCTGATAACTTCGTCCGGAATGGGACGAGGGAATTGCACCTGCGGATCGTCGTACTGAGTTTCCCCTAAGAAGTTGAAAAGCACATTCCGTGGAGAAATTGTTGTTTTATCTTAAAAATAATTACGACGGTATGTTGTGCTGTACAGACACTTCGTGAGAAGCATATTTGATATTTCGAAGTAACTATTTATTTCATAAAGATGCATTTTATTATTTTATACACAACCGAATGCTTTGTTAAAAGCATGATTTTCACAATGTACATATATACTTTTGAGACTGATCCATCTTTTAAAAAGTCTAATTTTTAGCGTTTGTACATGTATTATTATTATATTATTATTATTATTATTATTATTATTTATTATTATTATCATCATTATAATTCTAGCAACAATAGATGTGTAATCCTAAAATCTGCAATTCGACAAAACAGAATAAAAATACTATACTTCCACGGTGTTGATATTTTCTTGCTCGAGAGAAAGAAACACGTTTACAATATTATTGTTTGTGGAAGAATTAATCGAGAACCTTCCGCTTTTGTTACTGCTCAAAAATTCTTCATGAAGGAAAGACCTGTTTGTTTGATAACATAACTGTTCTAATCAGCGGATGACGTCTCGAGCGAAATAATCGTGATACAGTCGTATCGGTATAATATATGTAATAATATACAGCTCATTTTATACATAGTTACATCGTGTAAACATCTATCTTGAAGTTTCGTCGCGTTCATAAATTATGCATCAACAACATCAATGTTCGCATGTACCATTGACACTCATTTTATGTGTAATGGGCTTTCTATAATAAATTTCCTAAGCTTTAAATCTTAAGCCATAAAAAAATATAAAATAATTACATGATGTAAAATTCCAAAATATCAAAGTTATATCTACTAGATGTACTTAAATATATTTAAAATATTTCTAGATATATATTTAAATAAATACATCTAAAAATCTATTATTAGGTCACATTCTAGCGTTGATTGACATTCTTCTAATTCTATATCTAATCTTCCGTGCAATCTGGATCTTTTTTGATACAAGATTTGGAAATTTTCAAATTTCTCTAAAATAAAGTAGTTCGACCCCTTGCTAAGATATACATTTTTAAACAAATTTCGATTTTTCCTTATTTTTATTTAAATTTCAATTTTTTAAATAAAAGTTTTATCATTTGAATTAAAAAAATTTAGTAATGTAATAGAGATGTTAAAAAATAATTTTGATTTTTTAAAACTATAAAACAATAAAAAAATTTGAGTTGAATAAAAAGATTCCAATTGTAAATAAAGAATTAAACATTATATTTTAATATTTGAGTTAAAAAAAATTATCTGGTAATTTAATAGACATATTGAAAAATGATCCTGAATTTTTTTAAAGCATAGAACAGTAGAAAAATTTGGATTGAACAAAAGGACTCAGATTACAGGATTAAACATTAATTGCAAAAATATTAATTAAAACTGCAAGGCGAATAAATATAATCTAATTAATTTGCCAGTATCATACTTGTAAATAAAATAAATTTCTATTATTCATATTAAGTGTATACATATATATTCTTATTATATTTAATTAAATTATATTTAATCAACTTACTAGCTTTATATTTTATTATTTATAAATTACTAATAATATTTTTTTCTTATTCTACTTGAGAAAATTTTACTCCAAAACATTTCCGCCATTCTATAATTATCAGGCACCGCCGCATACAGCAAAATGTAGTAAAAAAAAAGAAGCATACTGTGAACGGCATCCTGCAGAAGGCATCAACGACTCGAGAGGATCCACAAGCTAAGAATCGTCCTTGAATCGTGAACGATGCACAACGAAAGATATATTTACCGATAAAGCATGTTAACTTTTTCCATTTTCCGAATAAATCGAGACCCGATTTTTACATCAAACTTTTTACGCGACCGATCTTCCCGACGTGTCACGACGCGTCGCGATTCGCGGCTCTGACCTCGGCTTGTTTTGTCTGGCGTCAAATAAACGAAAGCCGCCATTATCAGAGCTCATTTTTCATGTGATGCTGGCGATGCCCGCTCGGCGGATCCGCGACTTTATTGGTGAGGCGAATCGCGAGAACGGTAAGACGGTTATACTTACAGTTGTATCCCTGCATCAAATTGCCGTGTGACATTTTCGCATCGATCGTTCGTGAATCGGTCCCTGGCCGGCTCCTGCCCCCCTCAATGTCATCTGCATTGACCTCCACCGGATAATTCCAGGAATCGAGCAAAAGCACGCTACACGAGCGCCTTCTGACGAACGATCCGAGTTCTAACAAGTCTCGGCAAGAGCGTGTCCTTTATTATCTGTTTCCATCTCAAGCCCCTCACAAGAGGAACTCGTCGAAATGCAGCTCACTGATTCTTTTGCTTTCACCTTTTGCGAAGAATCGTGCTATTTAATGTTTCAATAAAAAGGTACGTTTTTTTAATATAACAAATATAAAATTAATATACTAAATTAACCCATCTCTTAGCTAAATCTGAGTCTTTTAACTCCAATGTAAAAATCTTTAATAAAAAATTGAAATTTGTTAAAAAACGTTTAAATTAATAATAAAGGAACTGGACTCCATTTTCCTTTATTTTCGAAAAATTTCGTTTACATCAAAAAAGATTTAGATTGCAAACAGAGGATTAAATATATAAAAAAATTACATATATAATAAAAACAATATTAAGTCGACAAATAATCGACGCACGCTTAGCTTGAACTGGAAATTATAAGAATAAATTCGCAAGAAATATTAGTTGCTTTATTTACAAGTGAAACTGCGTCTGAAGTGAGCTGAGTATTTCATACTCAGATTAATGATGTCATTATTTGTTTTGGTAAAAGTTATCATATGACATAAATTCATAACTTTTTAAAGTGAGTTTACGAGACTCATTAAAGCACATGATTTCGATGTGTAGATTATAAGCAAAAATCAATTAAATTTCATTTATCAGAAAAAGGAATGCGCATTCAACTGAATTATGATGTCACAAGTGAGAATTATATCTGAGAATCTATGTAAATAAAAACTACTAATGTTAGGCATGAAGAACCGCTTTGAAATAGCATTTCATTCATGTATAAAAATTCATGTATATATGAAAAGACAAGTTCTTGAAATATTTATATAGATGGAAATTCTAGAATTCTAATTCGATTCGATCGTAAAAAAGCGAAAATACAATTCGTTGATTTAATAGGAAGCACATTGAATTGTTTAGGTTGGTATTCATATAGTTTATATATTCAGATCTTATATTTAAAACCGTCTTAACCATTTAGTCTTGAAATGTCACGAACCAATCAGAGAGCCGCAGTCTTAAGACATTACTTAAGACGGTCTTGAAATAAGAATCGATTATGAATACTGATCTTAGTGCCTGTTTTAAGATTTTTAAGTTTCTTTTAAATGCCGAATTTTTATTTCTATTGTTCCCTTTCTCTTTCTCTTTCCGCGAACAAAGACGAGATATTTGAGTGTATATAACTAACATTAATATGCCGAGAAACATCTGTACTCTATTCGATCAGCGACGAACTAACGGAAACCATCTCGGGGACCGAAGAACTACTTCTCCCTGTTTTCGGAATTCCAGTCAGGTATGTCGGCAGCGGCGCTTTCCATCTACCAACATGGACTCCCGCCATACTTGTCCGACTCAATTATGACTTGCTACTTCTTGTTAGCCGCTGTTTAAGTTACTCTGGTCTTCCTTCCTACCTGCCTTGCCTGTCTGCGTCCTTATTCGAGTCAGCCAAGTCACCTGTCAGTCTTCTCTCTCGCGGACGCTGAGACATGCAATTTTTTCATACAGAGGTCTTCTTCTTCAGCATTTAAAGTGTGACAGATTGAATATTTTAGAAAATTCTAATTTCAAATGAAAATATTTGCAGCAAGAAAGCTGTAAGGTTTTAATAAAAAGATATTTAATCGCGTATATTTTTATCTATAACAAAATACTCTTGTGAATCAAATAAATGGTTCATTTTTCTGTGTTTAATATCAACGACATTGCTTTACCTGTTGCTCAGACACACTTACATAGTTATACTTGCATAAAAATTTTAGCTTCCTTTTTATTCTTTCAAGATTTAAATTCGGTTGCAAAAAGATTTACAATTTTATACGATGTATTATTTGGTGAAAACATATTATGCTTACAATTGGTTCCACGCAGTGGAAAAGAAGTACTCGCGAACTACGCGCGAGTCGATACCGATGTTTGCCAGCTACTTGCAAACTGTTGAGGAAGTGACGGCAGTTCTCACTGGGTGTTCTTACTGCGAAACTTGGGTGCTGCATAGGCGGAACAAAGCGTGCTTCTCACTCGATAGCGATGATATTACGAACCAGGAGGAGAGAAGCTCTCGGGTGACGTCAGAAATTATATACATGTCTTCCGGAGTAAACAAATTTTAATGTACAAAATTCTGTACAAAATGTACTAAATTATTAAATTCAGGTTCAGAACAGTGGATAGTTGAATTTATTAAAGAATATCAGGAAGGAGCATAAAGAGAAAAAATTGGCCGCTATTCAGTTCTTGTATTTAAGACTCTTAATTTCCCATCGGATTTCTCAATGCTTTATTAAAGTCGATTGTTTTTATTTGTAAACTCTAGTAGATGAATCTCTAGTAAAAAATAAGTAAAATACAATCTAACTTTGATGATGATAAAAACTTGTTAAAGCTTTCACAAGTATGTAACAAGAAGTTTTCAGATTTTTATACAGTCCGGAACAATATAAAAATTTGCACTAAAATTTGAAGTTGCTAATGAAGGGCGAAAATTTCACGTTGCTCGATAGAGGGTTAATTACAATCTTGAGGTGTCATATATATATATATATATATTATATTAGCATCTACAAATTCTAAACTGGAGATCGAATTCCAACGGGATAAGATGGTTTTAAAATAAGAACCGATTATGTATATCGGTCATTGTATTACAAATGTGGCATGAACCGAATGAGATTATTAATACTCAATATCTACTCAAATCAAATATGTCGTTCATCATATGTCGTTCTTTAGCACTTACTTCTTCTTTCGAAAATAAACTAAAATAATCAGTTGCTGTTTGTATAATTTTTTTTTAATCAAAACGTTTTATATGCAATAATATACCGCTATTCTTGTTTCTTTTCGATAACATTATATATGTCATAAAAATAATTCAATACTAATAAATAACGTAAAGCAGTATTGCATTATATCCTTCCTGGTATTCTTTATTCAATGCTGGTTATTTAAGTTTGGTACGAACACGAATTCTCGAAATCGATTACAGTTCGATGTGCGAGTGGCTTAATTCCTCTTTTCAAGAACGACGAAGTGCAACTAAACTTGATTTTAGCAATAACTTTTTAGTTAACAATGTAACAACTTTAGAATACATTTTTATAAGTTCTTGGAAAAATGCGTCAAATGCGATTGTTGCATTGAAAAGCTTTCGATTTCAAATAGGATTTACTTGAAGAATGTAGCTTTTGCTGTTTAAAAAGAATCTTAATTTAAAGTTTTACTTTTGTGCAAGATGTACCTCGTATTTTCAGATAAGGCAACATTATGCGGGATTATATGTTTTTTTTTCTTCTCTGCGTCAAACCCTCGCG
>Ga0157364_1000424_pt1 | contig 28004 bp, 19 predicted proteins | sample AttsexASBM2_FD_111476 | JGI IMG/M metagenome (GOLD analysis project Ga0157364, IMG submission 111476) | Fungus gardens microbial communities from leaf cutter ant in Ribeirão Preto, State of São Paulo, Brazil - Atta sexdens ASBM2 | ecosystem: Host-associated > Fungi > Mycelium > Unclassified ... | reverse complement strand
TGGTCGCAAGATTCCGTGAAATGATAATAAAAGAATAATAAAGATTTATTATTTATACCTAAAGCTCGTTTATTCAAATGATCTGGTAGAAGCTCCTTATTTTATTGATTATAATAAAGTTGCTACGAGTCTGAAGAATTTCTTTAAAATCTACTAATATTTCTACTCCGTAAAATCTTTGGAATAGAATCTCATTCTAAAAAGTGATAATTGAATCAGTGTTGAAAAAGAAGTTGTAACTTTTTAAGACAGATTTCACTCTTCAGAGTAAGATTCTACTCCAAATATTTTAGAGAATAGAAACGTTTCTAAAATTATTTTGAAGTATTAATATACTGAATACACAAAGGAACAATGTTCTTCATTTTTAAATTAGCATAATAATCTTGTTATTGCGATAAAATTTATTTCAATCTTTGATGAGACGCTAGAAATAGTATCGAAAACGATCTTTCGTAGCGTCATGGAGGAAATTGTAGCTACGTGCACGAAAGTCGCGAACATAAATTGTAAGACGATGCATGTACGCGAGCTGCTTGTAACAATAAAATCGCCGCTTATAAATTATGGACGCTCTTTCTAAAGATTCGTATATTCCAATCGCGATTATCTCTTTACAACAAGAGAAATGAAGAAAGAGGAAGAAAGCATCTCTTCTGAAGAACAACGATAGGAAGGAAGAACAACGTGGTATGAGTCATTCACGAATCGCCGTAGCTCGTTGTCAGATCGTTAGAGTACTATTCGCGCACGGCTACATAATTAATAGAAAAGTAGTAACAGCAGCATGCGGTGGTGGCGGTGCAATCCCAGACAAAAGTATCCGCGCGAGATGACGGTAGCAGATAATTGTGGCAGGATACACGGACGCTCAGAAATTCGAGGGAAAAGGAAGCCGAAGAATTAGCGAGAGGGGGATAACAGCACGATCGGAGGTGGCCGAGGAGAAAGAGGAATTGGAAGTCAGGTACGACGTGTAGAAACGGCGACTCGTGTATGTACCATACTGTCCGCGACTGTATACGGCTACGAGTGCGTGACAAATAAATACCTGCCCGCAGCGAAGCGAACGGGAATTTGCATTCGTACGCATAATGTGGTCGAGAAGCCGCACTGCTTAATGTTTGGTATCGTCCTTCCGAGGGATTTTCTCGTTCTTCCTCTGTTCCTTTCATTTTTCCTTTCATTTTTCCTTTCATCCTGTCTCGTGTTATTGCGTTTGCCTTTATTCTGTAAAGTATATAATTCTGTAATATTCTAAAGTAATATTCTGTAAAGTCGAAATTAAAAGATATTAATTAATTAATATCTTTTATCGTAATAGGAAAGACAGAAATGAAGATAAAATTATTGTAAAAATTTAAAAGAAATAGTTATTAACACATATGAGAAAGCGGATATGTAAAAAATGAATGATGTGTTAGCGAACGAGAGAAACATGTTGGCGCATTCACGCATGTTAGATGAAGTATTTATACATCGTCTACAATGTATAAAGATGTCCATATCGATTGACGAAGCGACCTGCATCCCGGCGGGCAAACTTGTAATCAAGATCGAACGCTCGAAGGATGACAGAGGAAAAAGAAACAAGCACATTAAAGCATCCGGGAGTTAATTGAACCTCCCGCGTCAAAATCGTAAACGTGTCGCTGACGTATCTCACATAAATAATGGATCATCCCGAGCGCTAATCTGTATAGCCAAGTGTTACTAAATAAGTACAACATTATTCCGGCGATAAAAGTATTGCCCGGGCGATTATAATTCGCCGTACATAATCGGAATAACGCGCGGCAATAACTCACATACCGCGAGTAATTATTATTGCTCGGTCGCAATTAGTTACTCTCTGGTGCGATATTCCGCAACATTTTATTGCTGATTTATTGCTGTTCTCGTGTTAAAGAAATGTATCGTGCGCGATGCTCCAGCGCTCGTTTCAAATGATCAAAAGCCATTTCTTATTAAATAGGATTATTTTTATGAAGTCACTGTTTATGCGACTTCTCATGCGATGTTATGAACTCAAGACATGTCAATTTGATTGTTATGATTTGATCGGAATCGATATTACGAACCACAGGCTTTTAATTAACGCTTAATTTCATAAATAACTTTACATATTATATAAAGAGGACACAGTTGCTTATTGAGTAGAAGTATTAAAAATTTTGTATATTTTATTCTGCTGTATTAAAAACTTAATTTTGTATTAAAATAATATGAACAAAAATTATACATGCATTATCGTACTCTCCAAATTTTTTGAAGTGAACTCTCACTCTAAAAGAATTAAAATACTATCACTACTGAAAAAAAGTGAAAAATTTGCACTCTCGAATAAGAGTGGCAGATTTTCACTCTTTTGGAGTAAGATCTATTCCAAAAAAGTATGAGCTTTTTTTTGGAATGAATCTCATTAAAAAAAAAGAGTGAAAATTTGCCACTCTTATTCAAGAATGTAAATTTTTCACTCTTTCCTAATAGTGGCAATATGTTAACTTTTTTGGAGTCAGATTTCACTCCAAGAAATTTAGAGTGTAACGAAAAAGCCGTTTATGTTGAATACATATTTTATATTTTATTGTAATTAAATTTTTTATTTATTTTTCACATGCATATTTTTGTTGCTTTGTGCAACCATTTTCGGGTTTCCTGAGTTACCGGGAATTATAATCAAATTAGCAATATATTCTCTAAATTCTTTAGAATCTCACTCCAAAAATTTTTAGAGAGCCACATCAGGGTTGCCACAGATCTCGAAAACCGGGAAAATCGAGAAAACTGGGAAAAGTCAGGGAAATTGAAATTGGTCATGGAAAACCAGGAAAAGTCAGGAGAAAATATAAAAAAGTAAAAAGGAATTTTGTAATTTGCTCATAATTTTTTTAAACTGCTCCTATTCCAGATTATTATTATAATTTTTTAAATATTATGTCTGACGTTTATAGTGAAATACATTCAAAACTTGCACACTTTAAATGATTTTAATTTATTTTATTAAAATATTTTAATTTTATTTATTTTTAATAATATAGGCTAGATTTCCTAAACTCTTTAAAAGTGTTAAAATTTACATATTTTACATTGGAAAGTTTTCTATTGTCATCTGGAAAACCTGGAAAAGTCAGGGAATTAAAAAATTTTTTGTTCTGTGGCATCTCTGAGCATATTCACTGTACGTTTTCAAATATAGGTAATCCGAGAGAGAATACGGCATAAAGTCGAGATCTCATGAATACGAAGCTATGTCGAAAACAAGGTGGCCTGATATTGCGAGATAGAAAGACCAAATCCGGACGTCATCCGGCATCGGCGCAAACGAGCGTGAACCGCCGACCGATTAAGAAGGTAAAGGGTTTGTTGATGGGGAGCCACTCGTTTGCCGCATCATATACGATGGACCGGCTGAATCTTTACGCGAGTTTTTACGGCTGCTTTCAGATTTCGCTAACACGTTCGGGGCACTGAGGCGACGCTGGCAGGACGACTGGAATGTCATACAAAGGAGAGTCGCGAACGCGCCGAGCGTGATTCTCTCTCCGTTTAAATTGCTCGTAAAGACCCGGATGATATGGACCTTAATGGCCCACGGTTACGACTGGCGCTGAACTAGTTATTGTTCTCGTCGTCCCACGATCTTGTAGAGATTTCTGTTTGTATCTTCGTCTTGCAGTTTTCATTCGGCGAGAATTCGAGTTTCGATCATGAGATCTATCTAAAGTTAAAATTTGAAACTACTTATCTTTGAAGCATACGCAAGTTTCAGATACTTAAAAATTTCCTTTTTTCTTTTTTCTTTTTTCTGTTTCGCTGATTCAAGTGCTATGAAGAAGGAAGCATAGATAGAGAGCAGACTGCACATTCGGAACGAAAAGTAAAAGAGAAAGGTGAGAGATCGGTTCAAGGCGTTGTATGGAACGACTCACTTATGGTGAAACGTGGAATTCCAGAGATAAGGGGGCGGCCGAAGTGCCGGGATATTTCAATTTCGTGCCGCTTATCTTGCAGTCGTTGACTTACCGAAGTAAGGATGCGTCGCTTTAACGTAATTACCGACAAACAAGTCGCGATGGATGAGCCCGTCACCTTTGAGATTACCACGAACGAAACTCGAACGACCGCGGCAGCAACGATACATTGGACGCGACGAAAATCTCTCGAAAACGCGTTCGTTTATACAAATTGTCGTACATCGGCTTACCTTCACGATCGATAAATCACCACCTTCCCTTAAGCTGTTTGGTTACCCTCGTTAAAATGCCGACGCGTGTTTATTTTCCTGCTTTCTCACGCAACACTTAGTTTCATGCACTTCGACAGCGACACGCGATAAGATTCTATACTGTTCTATTATACCTACATCGTACGATAAGTCAGCTCTTTTGTAACAAACTAATGATAATCATTTGATTTCCCACAAAAAATAGAATTAAATATTCTAAGATTTGTGTATTAATTAATTTAAACTTCCAGATGACTATCTTTGTCTCGTGTGAAATGTATACAAATTACTATATCGTCTTTTTTCTATTATCAACAGTAATATAAATTGAAACCTGATGCTTGGCGTATGTGTTACATTAGATTGGATTGTCGACTTTCTCCTTTGAAGGGACATCGATTTAAAGACATAAATGGGAAGCTATTAAAACGTGATTGTTTCTTTTACGGTTTACTATTTTTTCTTGGATTGAATTTTCCGCGTGATGAATTGTGCGCCATCACCGACGATTTTTCTTATCTTCATGGATATTACCATCATCGCGTTAGCGATGTACTTTCGTGCCTTCTTCAGTTTTGCCGCGGCATTTCAGAGTCCGCGCATACCCGCTTTTATGGATCCTCAATGCGAGCGTAAATTAGAGGAATGCTCTAGAGGCTCTAGAGAGAAGACGGCTGCGAAAGACCTGCGTTCGTGTAGGCGCGAGGAGATGAAGGTGAAAACAGCCGAGGCAGTTAGCGACCAGGTGTTACTTGGACCTTAGACAGAGACGCTGCGTTGTAAGAGAAGCTTCTCGGCTGCTGCATACTGGCTTTATACCACGCCCCAATAGTGATTGTTGCACGTACCGAATCTACGATGGACACGCTAAACACATTAAAATTTCAGTAGCGCTAAATACTATTAATTAAATTCCCTGGCAGTGACTAGTAGACATCGTGCTGCGTTGCATCGCGGCGGTCTTCCTCCACAATGGTGCTAATCTTCTCTTTGTTCTTTTGTTAGATTCACGCGAACGTGTGTAAGTTCATAAAAGAACGATCTATCAAGTACAAAGAAAAATACAAAGAAAAAAATGACGCTATCGGGATGTTAACCATGAGAATGTAATCACGAAACCGCGTCTCGCTGTGATTCAGACTCTAGTTTCAGAATTAAGATTTAACTCGAGATTAAAGTAGGCATAGTACAACTGTTTTTGTCGGTGACAAGAACTATCATTGAAATTTTTGTCCTTTCCCTGTTAATCCAGGAATAGTCAGTCATTTGGGATGATTTTTACATTCCAGTAGCAAGAAAATGACGCTCAATCCTATATATAATTTTTTTTATTGATTTTGTGAATTCATAATCTATTTCTTTATTTCTCCTTTTTTTAAGAAAAAATTAAGTAATATCAAGTAAATCTATACAAATAAAGATTGTAAAACTAATAAATTATAGATTAATCAGTAATATACGATATATGATTAATAATAGTGACTTTTAATTGAGATGTAAAAGCCATCCTAAGTAATCCTTTATATATAAAAAGAAGTGGTGATTATTCCCTAATTAAGCCTTCTCTAATTCGAGTTATTTGTTTACAATGAACTCATCGGCGTTTTTCATTATTTACAGTGATTTTTAATTGATATCAAGTCATAATTTTATCTCTCGCAAGACAAAGAATATCGCAGAATTACAAGAGTAAGTCTTATTACAAGAAAAATTCTTTAATCTGATACAAATCATACATAGTTGGATTTCTTCACTTTCTTCGAATTTTGCCGTATGCTAATATTAACAAACTCTTTCGGTGATGCTCGTTAACCGAGCAAATACTATAAAAGCCGTAAAAACTTCTTTGTGGATGCCGAGGGAATCTTTTGACTGCGACATTTGAGTTCGCTCACGTTTGTGCCGCCTAAATCTACACCGGAGAAAACCGCGCTATTTATCGAGATATGCGCATGCCGTTCAAATGTCAATCAGCTTCGCGTTATGTTGCGCTGCGTTACATTGCGTAAAACTGCGTTTGCTTCGCATAAATCGAAAAGAGACCGCGGCAGCTTGAAGTTGAACTTGAAAGGACAAGGACGAATCCATGAGTCGTCGATAATGCGCCGCAAAGCGGATACTCAGCGGCATGTGGTCGGCATTCGCTGTGTTTACAGGAGTCGGCAGGATAACTTCAAATATTTGGGCTTTTAGACAGTATTTGAACAGAAAGGACAGAGGCCGCTTGCTTTCTTTTTTCGTGGCCCCGGGTTGTATGGAAACATAAAACGGGATGAATCTATGAGCTCGATTCCTCGATTCTTCTTACTGTGATCTTACATTTGCTGATAAAGACTAATCTCGATTCTTCACAAACTTCCACTCGCATCATACATATCAACATTGTCGAGGTCAAATAAAACCCGTATCAGACTGCCGATTCTGTAGGACGATCCGATTGTCAACTCTGATTGCTGATACATAATATACCAATCATAATGAGTCAATCTCATTATTATTAGTCCATTATACGTCGGTGAAAATTGGCAGTCGAATCGGTCTACAGAATCGGTAGTCTGATACGGGCTTAATGCACATTACCTGTAAGAATTTAGTCTCTTCTGAATAGATACCTTTCTACGCGTGCAGCGCGTTAATTAGCGGTCTGAAGTGGACGAGGCGTATTCATTAATTTCGTGACAAATGAGCCGGCTGATAAGCGCATACCGTATTTAATTAATTCCCGCCATATCTGCGCCCCGCGAATTTTCCGCTGCTCGTTACGCTCAGTCATTTCATTAATAAACGCATTCGCTTAGAAAGGGGATATCGGTACGCCGATGGCGGTCGAGTATTCCGTAGATGTTCCCGCCGAGGAACAAATTAAATCGCATACGATCCTCTCACGCGGAACCTCAAACAACGTTCGTCTTGGTAGTTACATAATTGCTGTGCTGTTGTTCGCGTGTTGTCGCTCTAGAGATTAAAGAAAAAATCTTTTCTCTCCCTACAACAACACTATGTGCTATTATATACATTTCCTTATTTTCCATATTCTCTTCGAAACTTTTTTTTATCTCTTTTTTTTCTCCTTTATCTTATTTTATTCGAGCTCATCATCGTTCTCTTACCGCCGGTTACCGGTGCTTCCATCATTCTCCAAAAGGGCCACGCCTGCCTCTCCCTCGATCCTATCTCGCGTCCTTCCCCCTTTTTCCTGCGTATCCCTCTCGAGTTCATGTACCCTCCCCTCGTTTAATTATCTCCGCGCTGATTGGTAGCGAAGAATTTCACATTGGGTAATTTCGATCCCTTCTCATCCCCCATTCTTCCTCACATTCTCTTTACCTCTACTCGTCCTTGTCCTTCCTTTGATTTTACCTCCACGTCCTCGCGTTTTCTTCATGCTCAGTATATAAAATACCGCGTTTCATCATCATCAGCACAACTAGTATACATTTTTGAGATTTTTACAGTGAGACTTCTTCGTAATACCAAATGGATCATTCTAAAAATAATGAAATGAAAAGCAACTTTCATTGGTTCCTTTGAATAATAAAATAATAACAAAATAACTCCAATATATCTTTTCCTTTCGACTAATTGTCGTTTAACCTTCATATGATTATCTTCCCAGATGACTGCTTAAAATATTCACATAATATAAGATCAGCGTTCCATGAATAGAGTCACATAATTTTCTTTTTCATGATGCGACATAAGTCAATCAACCAATGCAATGTCATATTAGATTGTATCTGCATCGCGAAAAAGCGTTTCATTCTGTTACATGCTGATTCGCTACGGATTTATGTTAGCCGGCACACACGACTAAAGCCCGAGAAACGTAATACAAATAATAATTAGGTATAAACTGTCAGCGGTTAATAAACCGTTGTTAATTGCGCAGCAACTATTTTTTATGCATCAAAGGTGTCGAATCTTCTCCGTCTCGTTTGTGTTCTCACTTCCTCCGTGCGAGTAAACCGGGTAAAAAGTCATTGGTGTAATCGCATCATTAAAGATGTTACTCTCGTGTGTCAGTTATTTTTAGTCGGAAGGTGGATACGAGACTCGTAACAGTGCGTGGTTTAGAAAAGCTTAAGAAGCTGCCGGTCCGTCATCGAGCGATGGTTAAAGACTACAATTAGCTCGGTGGTATCCTTCGACACGGAGTTGCTTATGTAAATATTCCGTGATGTGAAATCGAGATCGAGTCTGTACAAACGAAGTCTCGTCCGGTAATTGCAAACATCGGAAATGAGAATTCACGATACGTATAGTGCGAATTAAAGTATAAGTTTCGAGGAACGCGAATGATGGGAAAAATGTATATTAATTTCACCATTAAGCAATCGATAATTACCGCACGTTTGCACGAAGACGTATTGAACGTGCGTGGCGGCCAGCATAACGGGATTCTCAGGATGAGATAACGCGAATATGCGGTAGAGAGTGACATATGCTGTCGTATTACAACGAGATTATCGTTAATTAATGAGGAATTGTTGTGCCTCGATAATCACAGCAGTCTCGCTCTCATTGCAATGGTAACGTCCAGAATTTCTTCTCGCTTTTGAAGTCGCGAAAGACACAATTTTGCACGTCATTTATGAGGTGCACAATTGCCAAAACTAGAAAGGCCATTTTCCAAAAGATGTCGAAGACTCCTATTGTTGACGAAAGAGTTAAAATTTGTATCATTATCATCAATCTAAAACGTAGAATACAGGAGATTTAGATTCGCATGAGTCAATATTCACAATAAATTATTTGCTGATTTATAGTTTTTATTAATCTAAATATTATTAATATTCTTATTAGCAATTCAATAATTAAAAATTAAATTGCTTGTCAATTTAATAAGTGATATTACTACTCTGAGTTTGCTCATGATTGCGTTTCAAATTTCGGCGTGCGGTTCAGATGCATATTTGTGGAATCAGATACGTATATACATTCACAGAAAAATATTTAAGCATATTTACTTTAATTAATCGAATGTAGGATTTCTCTTGCTTAATTATATGAATAAATTTATTCTCGTTGGTTCAAATTCGTATATCATAATTTACGAATGAATTTATGGAGGATTCGTATGTAATCAAGCCTAAAAAACACACAAAGAAGGAATAATAGATATGAACAAGAAATAGTATATATCAAAATATATACTTTCTGATGTGTAATTAAAATCTATTATTTTCTGTTGCCTGTGCTTTACAATTCTTCACACGTGTTGGCGAATTACATAAAATTGAGATCAATTTAATGTATTCGCGTTAGCACTCATCGGACGACATCGCTCGTGACTGTATGGCAATGCTTAGGGTTGTCTCGACTGGCACTAATGAAGCTTAGTATTCTCGTGAAGGTTTCTTAATAGTCGGCCGCTTCGTGCGCTATCGTACACTGTAGTACAACCGACGATAGTTATGCTACGCTGAACTAGCGTGCACAGTATTAGTTGTTGCTAATGAAATGCCGGCCGTTTATTACCGCGTTTTCTCCCCGTCGTCATTCGATCTCTCATCTATTTTCCTCGTCTCGCCACCCTGCACATTTCTCGTATACGTTCTCTCGCGGGATCGGTGTGCGGCGCAAAATAGTGACATAACTCGTGGTAGCATACCACGAGTCAATTAGTTAGTTCCACGTAGCATAAAGACGGTGCTTCATAAGCAACGGTTAACGCTACCAGGACGTCAGGCGATTTACATTGGTCGCTGCTAATGAAGCTCACGCCGCCGTCGCTATCATACATAATAGTTTGTTAGTCGCCACTATGTTATGGTCGCGTCGTAACTAGCAGTTGCCGCATGGCTAGCATTATCCCCATCAAGACGTGCTCGACAACGTGTCGAAGTTGTTAGGAAGGGGTAATCCTTGACTTTGCGATGCTATAACGATTCCTCGGAAACGAAGACTCTGTATGGCACCCGAAGTTCAGCAGCCGCGAGAAGTGATCTAGCAAGCAAGTAAGTAATCGTGAGAAAGAAACAAACCGAGTTCGTCCTCGCGATATCGATATCGAATCTATTGTGTCCCGATTTGTCGTGCCGCAATCTTCGTGTTTCCTTCATCCATTACGTGCGTCTGTTCGAACGTTACATCGATTGAAGCATTATTAATCTCTTTTCTTTTTCGATCAGGAATAACGGGATTGGTCTTTCCTTTTCTCTCATTGATGCTAGCAAATATCATTATCATTGTAATTTTCGTGTTTATCGTGTTGTTCGTCCTCTTGACGAATCTATATTTTAGCATATGGATCCATAGAAAATATCGCAGGAAAAGGATCATTCTGATATATCATATCTCTCGTTAATTTATATAATAATTAATAATACTTGGCTGAACAGAATGTTGTTGCAAAGAACTGCAGGAAAATATCTTAGATCATGTTTTATATCGCCCTTTTTTCTAATGCTGTGTATTAGATGGATTTACCAAAGCGTAGATATATAATTCTTATGCGTATGTATGTGCGTATGTGTGTGTACAATTGACATGCGTATATGTGCTAAATCGGAAACTACTTTAACTTTATAATATACCACTCATGAAGTTGTTTTCCCTGTAATAAATAGATTTTATTATATATTATTGATAAGTGAAGCACGATTAGAAGCACTGTTAGAAACATTGTAATTTTTTTAATGATATACGGGATTATACGATGTGTATACGGGACTGTACGATGATCATGCAATAGTAATTGTTAAAATCCTCACCACGAATTGCAAGATGAAGAGATAGCTGCAAGCTGGCTACTCGTACATATACTTTAACATCTGATTCGAGGGCTTATTATACAGATCGCTCCAGTTGCACCTGGTACGCAGATACGCGCGTCCGATAACTAGCAATGCGATAGGTGTAATTAATACCCGAGGCGTAGAAAATAAAGGAATGGGGCGTGTGATTTATATCGGCGTAGATGCCAGGGGAAGCGAACTTGGCGCGAAAAAAATGCGCCTTCAGTAGGATGCACAAGTAGTAGTTAATAATTGTTTTCCTCGCGTGATAAAACGAGGGAAAAACGTGATACTTAATTTACCAATGACGAGCAGAAAACCACAGATGTTGAGACAATTATTGGAGCAACTCGTATGATTTTGAAACCGTTGAACGAGTGCGACGAAAATTTGCAAAACATTTACTAGATCCGCAATCATTTTACGTGTAAAATAAAATAAGTTAGCGGTTTTCGTCGTCTACGACTGGATTCGAATTCTTGCTTCGATCATCATTGCACATCGGTCATCGCATCTCTAAGATGGGAATCACCGAAGGTATTGTGAAAGAGGGAAAGAGAAGGAGAGACGCGCGGCTGGATCGTGGATGAGAGCCTAATCAATCCGATCTAACCAGCAACTAATAATTATTCGTAATAAATCATTATTCCATCATTATTGTTTAATTATAATCAAAATCGCGACTTGAATATTGATTAAACCGCTCATGCTGCATGTCGTGGAGGAAGGTCCGCGCAACGCGAGTCTTTCCGCTTCTTCCACGTTCGCGGAGAAGAATCATTAATTTGCCGGGGGCGGCCGCATAGTATGTTGCGTCCCCTGTGCTATTCTGAGACTACCGTTCGAAGGTGAACGATCGTAACGTTGTGTACATGTTCGATGGGAAACGAACGGTAAGTCGGAAAAAATATTTCTCATGATTGTCGACAAGAGATGGGAGTTACTAGTGATCGAGTTGGTAGTCTCTATGTTCACCGGAGTTATCGCTGCAACATCTGATTACTTGCTCGAACGAGACTCGTGTCGCTCTCGTGTCGCTCTCGTTGAGATAAAATTCCCAATTATACAGCTGAATTTGCTCTCTAAAACTTTTAAAGTGGATTGTTACTCTGAAGAGTGAAATCTCTCTTTTAATCTTATGCCCGTTTCCATCAATATAGATTAACTTTAATCTCGGTTCAATTTATTTTTTGTCTTTTTCTAGTTCTAAAGATTAGAAAAAGACGAAGAGTAAGTTGAATCGAGATTAAAATTAATCTACATTGGTGGAAATGGGCGTAAAAATTGAAAATTGAGTTACTGTTTTTCAAGACTGATTCAATTCTTACTTTGTAGAGTAAATTTCTGCTTTAAAAATTTTGGAGAGTGAGAACTCATTAAATATCGGCTGTCACATGGTTTATCAAAAGTGAATATCATGAGAGGCATCCGAAAATGCGATCCTCGCTTCCTGCTGTTGGATTCGTAGGAGTGAAGCGAGCGGAAACGTTGAAGGGAGAAGTGTCTTCCTTCCGTGCCGTGCAGCAATCGGAGAGAAAAGATATTCCCGCACGCGAAGAAAGGGAGCATGGAGGAAAGAGGACCGAGCTATCGACAGGAAACCTAAGATGAGATGGCGAAAGAAGGAAAGGAGAACGGGAGAGGCGCGTATAGATCCAATCAAGTATAGCCGTTCATAATTCTCTGTTGTAATTATTGCAGAGTCTCAGAGAGCCACGTTCAGGCCAAAGCGATCTTCTTATTTTATTGATTAAATTGCTATTACGTTATATATTCGCAAGGCAGTGCCTCTCTTTTATTTTTCGTTTCCTTCTTACCCTTCCTCCCTCAAATTTACCCGTATATGTCTTGCGCACACACGGTATGTTATATACACCATCGCAATGCTGTAGCTGATCCACGATGGTTGAGAAACGATATGGTAAAGAGGGAAATTCTCGTAGAGGCAGAGGAAGGAGGAACCAGATAAATATGTCAAAACGACTTGAACAACGAATCCTGATCCTCTCGGACTCGGAGAGAAGGGAGAACGAATAATCCCGCGAGGTTTTGTGGATAATCTCGCTCTATAAGGGAGAAAGACATGAAACGGGACGAAAGAAGGGCGGAAGGGAGGGAGAGAAGGAGAGAAACGATGTGATGCAAAGGTTGCAGGTATTAATCGTTCTCACCTTGGAGAAGAATCGCTTCGCTTGGATTCCTCATCAGGGCCGACGCCTTTAGTATCTATCTTTCTCCAGTTGCATCTTTCCTTGTACGGACAACTGCATTCGACAATAAGAAAAATCACAGGCGTCAAGAGAGACATTGCAGAAATTCGATATCTTGAGGTCCTCGATCTTGCAGTCTATAATTATTCCGTCTTCCGTAAGCCAACTAGCAAATCCTTCTCTCGCTCTGTTTATCCGAGCATTTTTCCCTTCTCATGTTCTTGCCTTGTCTGTTGCTCGGCCGATCATAGAACTCTCCAAGTGCGATGCAAAACACGTAATCTGATATGTCCTACTAAAGCAGAAATAGAGTCACTTGTTTGCGGTCTCTAGACGATATCGCACTTCTTCCTTCGGCATCCCCTCTTGTTGGCAAGATGAGACAAATCGACTCAGTGGTGAGTTGTTCATAAAAAGATGTATGGCGTCTGTGAACGAAATACTATGCCAAGGGAGCTTGTCGCGATGGCGAGAATGTCGTGGCGTGGTCCGCGATAACGTCTGTCATCCTGACAGCGATCGAACTTACTTACGAACTGTTTTGTTAGTTTTCACAGTGTTTCTGTACACGCACGTTTCTTGCTACCGTTGAAGGGAAGCAAAAGATCGCATAGGAATTACGAGAATTAACAATAATGCAAACTAAGTTAATAATTATATTAATAACTTCAGATTAATTTTAATCTTAGTTTAACTTACTCTTCATCTTTTACTAATTCTAGAACTACAAAAAAATGAAGAGTTAGATAAATCGAAATTAAAATTAAACTACATTCATAGAAACTGATATAAATATATCGGGAAAATGAAGTGTATCCGAATTGATGAATTTAAAAATTGCAATGACTTTGCAACTTTTACATTATATACGTTCGGCAGTCACTGTGAGAAGTGCCCACGTTCTTTATGTTCTTGCACTTATACTCTTAATTAAGTTTTATTTATTAATCATGTTTTTTTCAAGCCGGTTCGTTAACGTTTATGTCTATACACTATAGCGGGAAAAATGCATCTGACTGCAACGCCGTGTACTTTGAGTTTAGTCTTGCGCTAATCTCAAAAGATACGATATACATTTTTTCCCAGACTCTGACTAGACTCTACAACGCGACGAACGCGCATTTTAATCTCGTGCGTATGATTGTCTTTATCTTTCATCTACATATACTAGGTGAATACCTAGAACGTTAATTAGCGACGAAATCTCACTTGTGTATTCTGTGATCTTCACTGACCAATATTTTGCTTATATTAATCGACTAAAGTGAGCTTATGAGTTAGCTATTGCGTCCATTGCAATCAACTTTTAGAACTAGTGGAACGGCCTCGTCTCAGGATAGAATCAGGGATTGGATATCCCTAGAATCTTTGCTCGCGGAGCCACTCGCAAAAATAGCGTATACACTACGCGGTAAATCGCAGACTCTCGAAGTATCCCCGAAGAGGCCTTCACGCTTCCCCTATGCGCGATAATGACACGGGGCGGTGCCGCGCATCGTAAAGTATCGCCGCGCGAAATTTATGAGGGTAAGGTGGATGCATCTCTTCTTTCTCTCTCTCTCTCTCTCTCTCTCTCTCTCTCTCTCTCTCGCCTTCTCGCGGATTGACTGTCTTGGTGTTCTCATCTACGACGAACGCACTTACAATCTAGAGGAACTTGAGTCTATGTGCTCTAGCCAGGTCGTCCTCGTTGATTCGTTCACGGAAAGTTCCACGTAGGTCAGTGACTTATTATCATCGTCATCGTCATCATCGATGTGATCGTTGAATTCAACGATCTTCATGTCTTATTGTTCGTTATGACATGAGTACAGTATTGATTTATGACCCTCCGAGTTTGGATTACTTGAAGTAAAGTCTGGCTGATGTGACATGTACATCTTCTATTACTGCTTTGCATTCAGTAAATTAATGATGAAAGTTTATAATTCTCTTATTTCATTAGCGCACACAATCTGTTGTACAGTTATTTGCTAATACATATCATTTTGTACTATTTTATCTTTTATAAGATTACAAAAATAATGCTATTTTACCTTTCATAACATTAGAAATAACTATGCTATTTTTGCTTTACTTGATTGGAAGACGAAGTTGATTTACATGAACCTGACGAGACATCATCAACATTTATATGCAGAATTACGAGAATTACGTAGACTTGTCTCGGGACAGGAAAAGTGAATATCAGCAGTGCGAGTTCTCGCACTACCGCATAGTAATCAAGTCGTTATAACACCAAAAGGGTATACATTATGCACCGCCTGCTTCATGGCGAAAGAACTTCCAGACATTTAAGATTGGTATTCCTTGTGATATTCATTTGGTTTGCATTGCGTGAACGAGCTCTATCTTTCTACCGTTCTCTTGGTTTGATTCATCAGCGATATCGATTGTAATGAGTAGTAGATAGGCGTTTGCGTAGCAAAATAAAATATTTATCGATGTATGCTTGTATACCATTATACGCGAAAATCTTTCCTTTGAATGAAAGGTACTGCGACGCAAAGCTCGAAGAGATGGTAAGAGAAGATGGATCCAGCTATCGAGCAATTTTTGATCGGGTCGGTGACCGCGGAGATATGGATAATACGTTCAACCTTCTTATTTTTATGGAAGTTTACCCATGATCGACACCGAAAATGGAGGACAACTTGAGGAATTGAAGGGCAGCCCTCGTAAACGGCGCTGTGCTCCACATAATAACGCTGATACGGGCGTGCGCGGGCGCACTGCTTATAATTCGATAGGACAAGGGTGGGCAAGAGGCAAGGGATGGTAAGGGGGCGGCCAGAAGTTTGACTTGACCGCGGAACACCGATGGCGAAGGGAATAGCGGAGGAAAGTGGACAAGAGTGGCCGGCAGGGTGAGGACGCACACACGTGTGCGATCGAAGAGGCCTCCGTTCGCATAATACCCGCGTCTGTATACCGATTGGGGGCCCAGGCTAATCAGACGGACATAATTGATCTCACTTGTGATCTTGAGATTCGAAAGATCACGGACGAAGAGAGGCTCGAACCAATAATTATTGTTAATATCGACCGCCCCGTGTCCCGCTTCCTCGCCGCCATGCCATCGCGCGGACCTGACTCTCCCTCTCATCCTGGTCCCAGCTACGATGCAACCCGGCGACGATGCAGCCAACAACTTCGGCCTCCGTTCTACCTTCCACCCTCCCTCTCTCTTCCCTTGGTCCCTCTTTTCCGATATATGTGTCTTCCTTCTCTCCCTCCATCTTTCGTTCTCTGCCTCCTTCCTCCAGCCCATTCCAGCTCTTTCCATCTTCGGATATCTCTCACCAGTACGTCCTGTGTCCAGAGCTTTTATTTATATTAATTTCGCGGGCTTTTTGCTTTTCGGTGGTTTCGGGGCTCCGGAGGAAATATAAAATAATAATGATAATAATGAGCCATTTTACGCGTAATAATACGGTAGGAGCTGGGATACGCCGTGGAAGCCGCGCGATCCGTCGGGCTAATAATGTTGGACGCCGTGGCTCGGTTATATCGCGGTGCAGCGCGGACCCACGTAGTTTTCTTCATCCGCATACTCTGCTCTTTCTCCTTTCCTCTCTATCTTTCCTATTTCGTCCATCTCCATTTAACGGCGCTCCTTTCTTTCATCCCTGCGTTCGTCTTCGACCTCCGTATATTCTACGTTTTATATTTCTCTATGTTTGTAGAATTCTCTCTATTGGTATTTCTTATGTAGATTGTTAATGAAAAAAATCATTATCGATTGGATGCAGCGAAATACTGTGCCAAATTCTCGTCCGGGCTATTGACCGGATGATTAAATGTAAATCGCAGCTCACAAGTTATATATTTTCTGAATTCACGGTAGTAGCACGACAAGCATAACAAATATCGTAAATAATCAACGATTCAACACACAAATACATACAAACACAAAACTTACACAGATCGATGTCGTAATCGTCGATGTAGAACTTATATGGATTCTCCGCCTCCCGCCGAGCGAACCACACACGGCCTTTATGGATTTTATGGCGCAGAATGGGATTTGGATACACTTAGCGGTTATAAAGCGAGGAAGGTGCAAAGAGCATCCTCTCCTCCGGATCGGCGTCTTTTATCCCAAGGGAATCCGCGTTAGGAGGGCCACGAATCTTTTACAAGGCCGCTTCGCCCTATTACACCGCCGACAGTGTCCTTCCCAGCTTCTGAACATTGTTGTCCACTTTTCTCACAGTTGTAAGTAAATAAACGCGTTGGAAATTTGATGTCTGACAGTACATCCTGAGGGGCTTAATTAAAATTAAATTAGTTTAAAGAAAAGATTATATCAAATCTTTTCTTCTTATTTCGATTCTTTTATGTTAATCTATATTTAGACAAATTTGCGTGAGTTTGTTCATATAAAAAATACAAATAGTAATTATTACTTGATTTCTCAATTAGTTTCAAATAGAATAATCGTGTTACGCGTGTCGGAAGAGTCCCAAGCGAATTACGGCGTGAATCGCATCATAAGGCCGTCGTAAACCATTCCGTGAGTTCATTTGGCATGTCCGGCAAACGCTCGTATTTACCAGATACGGGATCTTATGCACCAAACAATAAGCGAATCCCCGGCGCGCCGACCGCGAGAAGGAGGATACGAGGTAGGGAGACGAATAAGAAGAAAAGAAAAAGCAGAGGAAGAAAAGGAAGAAGAGAAGGGCGTCTGGTCGAAGGTTACGACGTTCTCGGTCTTGTTCAGCTCTTCGACGTAGGGCGCGAGAGAGTGCCTTGTACCTCACACCCAATCAACTTAGATCTGCAGTTCCAGATAAGATTCTCTCTCTCTCTCTCTCTCTCTCTTTCTCTCTCTCTCTCTTCCCTTCAGCTTTCACCATTGAACGGTGCACAACCATAGTATATATACGTATATGTACGCCATCAACAGTTATAACCGGTGATGGTACTCGCGGGGGCGGCCTGCGAATACTAAGTCACCAGTCACAAAATACATCGAGAGGTTCCCCATCGGCGGCGTTCCATCGTGTCGCCTTCATTCCTCGCCCTCTTCTCTTTCCTCTCCCCTCATCGCACTGAGAACTGACCCCGTCCTCTTCCTTGGCGTGCACCCGGGTAACGAGCTTTCATTAGCGACGCTGTAGGCTAATGAGCCGTGTTAGAGTTGCTCCGTGAACGGCTCGTACACTGAGATATTCAACGTTCCAACTTCGTTGTTGCTGCTCCTTATTGCTGCAGGCTAACTCGTAGTCCGAATTTTATACAGTTCGCTTAAAAAAAAAAAAAGGAAATGAATTGAAAAAAAATGCGTCGTCAAGATAAAAGAGTTGGACTCGTTTCTTGATCTCATATTGCTTATAATCGTATTGTGTCGTCGGTACGGCGGTAACTATTAGCCTCTAGCTTATTCGTTCCCATCAATTCTCTTCAACGAAAACATCTCCGTTCGGTAACATGGCGAAGTCGTCGGCTGCGATTATCGAGGGGTCAAATCGCGCGACATTGGACGTCGATGATGTTAAATTGAATTAAATTCAGAGGAGGGCATTCGCGCGGGCAAGGACCCTTTCCCTGCGGTCCTCCAACCCTCCAAGCCACATCGGCGACTCACGCAAATATGTGAGTACAAAGGCCTGTATACGCGTGCATATACGCATGTATAAACATATACCTACATGCGCGCATAAACATCTGAGGCGTTCGGTGACAAGGCGACAGGGACGGCGAGATGAGAGAAAGAGACAGATGATGGAAAAAAGGAATATAAGGGTGGAGAGCAGGTCGGCGCAGCGAGCGTTTTATGGCATATATGCGACATGAGCAAGGATATTGAAAAGTTTGATTGCCCGTTGGTTTAATTCACGTATTCGAATTCCATGGCAGCAAAACGGGATTTTCTGCCCATGGTCCTATTGGTCCCTTCTCCCTTTCCCGACGATCGGACTCGGCCCGTTCCTCACGCCACTCTCACAGAAATTGATTTTGCGGTTATATACCGTATAGAAATCGCCTGATCTGGCTACTCTTATGTTATTTGTTCATTTATTCGTAAATTGTATTGTTAAGGAATGTTGAATATCAATTTAACATAAATTATTTAAGTAACCACATTATTTTAAATTGACACTTGAATATGTTAAAAAATTCAGTACAAAATTTTAACAGCCACTTGAGTAGTATATTTCCAGCACAAATATATTTTTTACCGTGAAATATTTTGCACGCATATAGCGGAAACTATATTTTATGAATAACATATTGAGATTTTTTGTGTGGCTATTAATAATGAAATTTACTGCGATACTAATATTTTTCAACTTCGATAAAAGGAAAGCATAGGAAATGCTCATGCATCTGTGATTACTCGATAGAAACGATAGTCGCTTAACAGCTGCGTTTTAGCGTCGTATTGAATCGTATTTATTACCTGGATTATCTTCTTTGCGTCTCAACTCTGGGACGACATTTCCTCGTGTTTCTTTTTATTTTCCGGTCGTTTTACGTTATACGATGGTGGCTAACGGCACTGAGTTGCCGAGATTACGCTGCGAAAAGTATAGGTATGATCGGAGCGTAACATTTCCGCGTCCTGCGAAGAAATCGTCAACGACGACGACGACGAGCAATGATCGCCGCGCGAGTTAAGTCGTCTTCATTAAACTGGCTCGCAAAGCAATCGCTTGTACTTTAATCTTCTTTTACCTTCCGTTTCTTGAACAATTTTTCATTAACCACGTCGTTTCCTCTGTTTTACAGGTAAGTCGCCAATACTGGACAGGAGAACTGTACATGGGGGATACATGCGGTGGGGTAAGTTTACAGATAAAAAGACGCGGTGCGAAGAAGAATCAAGCGAACGATTAGCGTGGAATCGCAAGATAAGGTGAAGTCGTGATTCCAACCGATCCCATCGTGCTTCGTGCTTTGAGTATGTTCTTGGTACGGGAGCGCTGGTATTTATGTTAATTACTGTCAACGTTAATTAGTGCCGATGCCCTCGCAGCACTGGTTCCGCGAGTGGCTTCGCGAATGGAGCGTCGGGATTAGGCAAAGAGAAAGGCCGTTTGGAGAATCACGGATAAAAGGAGAAATGAAACGGGACAGAAAAATAATTCGCGGCAAGATCGAATTCCAATAATCGAGAAGAAGGAAAGGTCTACATTTTAACTGCGTCTACCATGATTCAGGTTTCGTTCTCGTTATAGCATTGTAATCTCCGTGAGCTCCGGAGCGTTTTAATGAGGGCGTCCGCCCGCGTTCGCGAGAACGACCAAGCTTAATGTTCTACGTGGAATTACGTGACAACCGGACGGAACACGATTGAAGGTGAGCATTAGACGTGCAGGAAAGTTACGGTCGTGTCACACGACAATTTCAGCGGGATTCGCAAAAAGGCGTCGTTAGCACGAAATTGTCGGAAACAGGAACGCTAATGAATGGACGCGTACAACGAAGATTGGTAGTCTTGTATCCGTTGCCCGATGCGTGCACGCCATTTCTTAATTTCTTGGTCCGATTTCCATTTTATTTCGTCATGTTATTTCGATCTTACACTAATTGGCCAATGATAAAAATGGCGTCTTTATGTTCACGTTTATATCGATGGCATATTTTCTTACGTTTCTATTATATCTTACGTTTTAAAGTAGATAAGTAACGTACCAAGCAAATTACACGTTCAATTTCCGCATTCTGCATTTCCAATTTACTTTCGCTGGCTGTTTATAATAAGCTGAGATGTACTCTCATCAATATATCTTCATTTTCCTCATGATGCAAATACAGAAATCGCAGACAGACAAAGTATTTAAGATAATTGGATATTAGTCCTAATGACGCAGATATTAACGATCTGTGCGAGAATGGCATAAGAGAAGAAAAGTAAGAAAAGATTAATTTTAAGATATTAAAATGCCGCCCAATATTGTTTAGGATGATATAGAATGGCAATTGAATTAAAGTACTACTTATAATGGCGAACAAAAATTACTGCGATAAATATCATTTAATTGTCCTGGCGTACATTTTTCACTTCAGGAAAAGTATAACTTTGCGTGCTTATCATGAAAGTAATCTAATAGTTCAACGAGGAAGTTAAGAGTACTTTTTTTACACTACTAATTTTATATATCTTCATGTTGAACACAATTCCTTAGCGAATATTAACCTATTGTGAAAAGCATTTCTTCCTCACTTAAAATTAATTTTAGATAAACGCGTAATGAAATATATACTCAAATTCACGTACATTGAATAATATGATATCGAGCAATAATGGACAAGTATTTTTTTTTTAATTTTTTACATTGTGTTCACGATTTGTTATGCGAAATATCATTTACCATTAGCATATTCAAGATTTCATTTACATAAATCGATATTTCCTAACACGTATATACATTTGTATATTTCATAAAAGAAACCGCGACCATTTTTTTCACAAGCATGGTAGTATCTCACGTCCGTAGCTCAGAGAAGATTCTCGGAGAAGATTCTCTGCGTATACTCGTTATCACGTGACACGTGCTCAAGATAAAGTATTCCAAAGAATCTCGCTCTTCCGCGGCTGACACAAGAGGAGATCGGCAATCATCCTCTCGCACTCTTCGTCCGCTCATCGTTGATATGCGGGTGCATTGCACATCCGGGTTGTCCTCATGACACTAAGTATGACGATTTTCCTGTCTCGAGAGCTACTTACTGGATGAGAAAAGCGAATGAAGAAATCGCTTCTGCTAGACCTGCGAATAAGCGGCTAGATCTACATGTACATATGTAACAGAGATTCTCAAATAAGAGATTGGATATCGCAACGACATATGTACCTAGACCAACCATTCCCATGCTTTTCAGTGATGGGGATTGAAGTTAGAAATTGACAGTTTATGTGGCTTTTTAGGACCCATGGTCTCTTTCTATTTTGACGAGAGCAACGATAAAGTGAAATAGCATGGATACTAAAACATCATATAAATTGTTAATTTCCGACTTCAAGCTACGGACAGAATGCTTGGTCGAGGTATATATGTCGTCTGGGATATCGTTGGGATATCGTTTAGACAACTTTGATAAGTCCGCCTTTGATAAAAATATTTTTTATGAGAAAGATGCATAAGACAGAATGCGTAGATATCTCATTCTATCTTAAGCAGATCCTGAAAAATATAATGAACCAAACGGTATCAGATTCAATCTCTTACTTAAAGATCTCTATATGCATCTCTATGAAACGTGCCTACTTGCATACATAGAGGGAGGATACTGGAAAGACAACTGCAGAGAAAGAAAAAGAGAGGGGGGGAGGGAGAGGGAGAGTTAGGGAACCACGACGGACAGTTTATGATGCGGCGCGACTCGAGTCAAACGTGCCGCTGGTCGCTTCACGTCCTCTTCTCTCCGTTGAACAAGGCGAATGCGACTATCTGCGTCCATATGTTTGCGCAGAATCATCGGCTGAAAGGGACAACTGGTGGAGAGCCTCGGAAAAAGACCGCCAGACAGTTCGATGGAACTCATGAGGCCACCATGAATATATCTCTGGCTCGCCACCGTGGAAATCTCGCTCTTTACCGAGGAGAAGTTACCGCGATTCCCGCTAAATTCGTCGTATTTGTCGAGGCTTTGAGCTCGGCATGATGAGATACGATTGCTTGTGTGGGAAAACCTTTCCTACCTTCAAGTATCGGAGACTTAAGCCACCCAAAGACTCGCGGAATGTGTAAACGCTATCAACCTTTTATTTTTCGCATAAGAGATTACCGAAAAAAGAAGCATTTTTTTATATTATACTAAAGATTATAAAAAGATTACAATAAGTGTTTGAAAAAGAAAAACAGGACACGATGAATAAAAAGAAGAAATATCAAAGTATTGATAAATTGTAGGGATCATGGACGATAAATTTTGTCAATTAATCTGACGTGACGTCAAATGAGGACACTAATTAATCGAAACATCCATTAATGGTCGTTGTTTGCAGCTACATGATCCAGACGATTCGTTACGCGGAAGGCACGAATCGACTCAATAACGTATATTTGTAAATGCAGAGGAATTAACTGACAGAACTTATTACCGTCTTATCCTTTATATCGCCCGATTACCCGCCTATCTCATTAAAGCGAGATCGTGTATCGCGCGTTTCGCCCAGCATGCCAGACAGAAATCGTCAATTTGATACCTCCGCTGAAATTAATGTTACGTTACGCTATACCGTTAGTCGTGGAATAACGCGTCTAACGCGCGTTCCGCCGAGGAAAGGAATCAGAACCGCACGAGTACCTTAATAGCGGACGCGTCAAACAAGCGAACAACGGAGATCGTTATAAGTGAGTGACGTGACTGTTGCACGTACTCGTGATAGTACGGGCGATTTTCCGCGTCAACCCCCCGTTGACGCCCGCCATCGCGTCGATCGCGAAGGCGCGGCGAGAACGAGAAGGTGAGATAAATTACGCGGAGATTGCCAACTAAATTAGCACCGCCCCGAGAGATATTTATATGGAATCGGATATATGGCGTGTTGGCGGCCGAGCGAGCCACCGCGTGCAAAGGCCGCAATCTATTTCGTCGACCGATTTATGACGTCTCACTTATATGGCGCGTCGACGAAATGCCCGCGACCATGCGGCAATTACGTTCGCGATAAGTTTCATCCCGGAGAGAATTCCCGTCTTCGTTGTATCAGTCCGATCTATTAAAATTCGACGAATTCTGTACGTTGGCGTTTCTTAAAATGGACAACCAAAACGTCTCATCTCTACGTCGCTTTTTCTCATACGTAAAAAACGATTATTCCTTAAAACTTTCAGAATAAATTTCAATTCTGAAGAAGAAATCTCATTCTTAAAGATCGAAAATGGAGCCAATCTTGAAATTTTCACTCTTTATTATGAAATGTCATTCCGAAGAATTTAGAGATTAAAGATAAAGATTATCTAGCTTGGCACAGATTTAAAAATAATTTTATTAGACGAAAATAATTATGTAGAATGCTAAGCATTGATGACGCCGCTGCTAAAATGAATGAATAAAATTTGAACATTTTAGCAATTAATTTAAGTGTCCTATTTATTTTGACACGCCAAACGAAATTATTTTCACATCTGCATAACTAAATTTTTAGATTCTTCAGCAAAATCGTTCTTTCCATACGTCTTGTTCAAATATTTCATGTTCTTTCCTTTCGTAACAAAAAAAAAGAAATCAGAGAGATACAAAAGACACATTCTGCGCCATTAATTACCGCGATCGGCTTGAACGCGAGCCGAAAAGTATCCGATTACAGAGTACCACGTGCAAGAGAGGGAGAAACGAAAGGAAAAAGGTGGATGTATCTACCTTGTGCCACAGTCCTGCGGAGCTCAGATAAATTCGTCGTTCCGTCGTGTTGCGGACAGCACCAGCCGGTTCGGATTTACGAAGTTCGGCGGTTCAACAGCGGTGCACTGTTGCAGGCTCGGTGATACATTGCACGGATGAGTTTACCATGGATGTGTGATAAGGTGACGAAGAATGAAAATATTGTTGTTCACATAAATGATTTTATTGAGAGAGCGTGGGAAAGCTAATACATTTCTCAATTTATAGCTGAATTTGTACACTTTGACATTCGTTTCTAAATTCTTTGGAGTGGAATGTTATTCAAAAAGTGAAAATTGAGCTAATCTTGAAAAAGAGTGGTTCAGTGTTTAATCTTTAAGAGTGAAATTTCGCTATTCAGAGTAAGATTTATTCTAAAAGCTTTAGAGAGTAACTTGTAACAGATAAATTTTAATGTTTACAATGTTCAAATAAATTTACAGGTATATACTTTTCTACATATATAACAGCAAGGCAGTTATAATTTGATAAGATTACATATATTACCTGTTGAGAGAAAGAGCAAGAAAATCACGAGCATCTCCTGCTCATTAGCAAACTCTGAAAGTTCAGTTCAAAATGTTGTAAACAAGGCTTCTTCCACTGGAAGAAAAAGAGCATCGGACAGTGTAACACACACATATATACGCAAATGTAAAAGAACGAGTGAAAGCGCACTGAACAAATGAGCGTAAATAACCGCCTACGCCCAGCCGCGACGCGTTCGACACCTTCCTCTACGCGAGCCCGGTCTGGGTACATCCCGATGCCATTATTTCATTAATTAGTGTCACTCGCGTTTACCCGCGGACATACGAACACGAGAACTTCTGCGTGCGGGCCGTGTTACCGCCACCCGCTTTGTTCGTCTCCACCATAAACCTTGCGTCGTGAATTCCACTTCCTTCCTCAGCATCCTTCTCGCGTCTCAAGAGTCTTATGCTTCTCTGCTTCTTCCTCAGTGTACCCGTATTTTCTTCTCTTTCTCTTACATCGTTCTAAGATCGTTTCCTTCCGCACTTCGTGCTTGTTTTCACTTATCGATATGGTCGCGCCGATAGGTCGCAACGATAGATATCGACGCAAATATTAGATTTGGAATGTGACGAGGCACATTCGAGAGTCCAGTTAATAGCCGCGTAAGATCTTCTAGTTTGCGGAATCAGAACCGTTGTTCCATTTCAATGATATTTTAATACACTCAACCGCATCGGGATTCTCGTCGTCATAGGAATCTCATCAGGTAACTTGCCGAATGAATACGAATCTTTTCTATACGAACAAGTTTGCGTTATCGCGTTCTTATCGCGGTCGCATTTCTGTATTGCAAATAAGAATTTTATGAATACTTATTTTGAATATCGACCACACCTATCAATTAATCACTAGACGGTGCTGAAATGTTCACTCAATCTGTCTGCGAAAGTTGAGAAATTTTAGACACGCATGAAGGTAATAGATGATGGAACGACCTTGGATCAGCTTAGAGAACAAACATGTTCTCCAAGTTACATCTCCGCGCGTTGCACATTGTACAAAGAGAGCGGCGTCACGGCAGTGGGTGGCGTCGAAATTCGACGACAAACAAAAACCACCAATTACGCGTATTATTACCGGTTATACGCCTGACTTATTCATGCGTGCGCTCCGGGGGCCGCGGAGGCCAGGGTACCGTCTGATTTCCTGTCGGCCCAACAGCGAGCGTGTCAGCCGCTTACCGACAGGATTTAATAACAGGTGCCGCGAGTACAGTGTGCAAATTTATAAGTCCGGCCGTACTATCGCGGCCGATTATCCTTTCTATACCTACGTATTAATGAAGTATTTCTGCCGGCAATTATCGGTTACGGCACCGCAATTATGGCTGAGCGGCAACTTCTGCTTGACGTTAAAGGGCGGTGTATATCCGAGGTAAACCCGGGAGTACGATATCTGCTCGCGACATTTCTCACGGAGGATCTGAAAACTCCTTGAACTTTCTTCGAAACTTTCTCGTTCGGGGTGTAGTTCATAGATTTCTGTACTAAACCGTTAATACCCTTACTGTAAAAATTATCTCCAAAAGCATGGAAAGAACGAGATTTTGCTCAAGTATTAAAAAATTAAAATATTTAAAATCAATTTTCGACATTTTTTGATAATTAATATCTTGTTAACTATTGTGAAAATTGTAAAATAATAGAGATTTTTCAACGTAATTATTTTTAATTTAATAAAATTATTTTCATAATTGTATGCAGCTAATTTTTTTTCACAATTTTTTAATACCATATTTTTATGTTGATAAAAATAAAAAATGCAATATTAAAAAATTGATAAAAAAATTCTGAAAAAATTCTGAGTTCTATAAGAAGAAACTAAACAATTTTTGTCTCTTGCAGTTTTTCTGTAAACTTGATAGTATTTGAGCGAAAAATGATTGAAGATCAATTTTCAATAATTTTTAGTAATTAATATCTTGTTAACTATTGCGAAAATTGCAAAGTGATAGAAGACCTTTTGACTCAGTTTAGTTTGTTCTACTTGCATATGAAATATTTGGTGATTATTTGGGACACCTTGTATATATTTGACGTAAAGGACACGTAATATGGCCATAATGTGGTCTGCGTTTAATATAACGCAACGGTGTATGTAATTTATATATTGGATCCTTTATCTCTTGAATGAATTTTATATATACTTTTCGGAGTCTGCATATATTTGAGCCAAATTAACAGTCTAGTACATATTCTAAAAAATCTGTGTAGCTCTGTGTAGTTTTGTGTTTCATGTGAATCATGTACCATTGGTTAACTCTGTTAACTCTGTCTTATTCTTCCTTTTATCCTTAAATGTCAGAAGGTAACGAAAGATTTGTACGATTATATACATATAAGTTGGATACCTTGATTAGTATCATTATTTGAATTGTTCTTGAATATACTCGGTAGCCTCTGGCGTCACCTTCTTTTTATTTTTTTTACAAATAGTTCATTTGACGATAATTGGTTCGTTTGTACACGCTGCCACATGCATTACCAACACCCTCGAACGGGTTAATGCACGTCGACGTACGACAGAGCAGTCAAATCGATTTCCGCTTATTGAGCACTCTCACCTTACGCATATCATTATTGCGTGCGCCAGTCTCACGTACCATGGTTTTACGGTTCTGAATCGTGCAAATACACGCTGTATGTACTGCTTATCGGTGTACAAGCCTATTGTGCTTATATAGTCGTTGAATTGTACTTGAGAAAGAAGATTGATAAAGGTCTGATTAATAAATAAAATTCAATAAGCGCGATAGGAAAAATGAAGTTGCAAAAAGAATCTTTAGGTGCTGTTGATAGAAATTATCCCTTGCTTGCAGTTTAAATTTTTGATCGATAACAAATTAAATTATTTTCTTTTTGAAATGTTAATATGCGAAATTTCACACATAAATGCTAATAAAGATCCATTTCATTTTATTTACGGTGGCAATGAGCGAGACAAACGATA
>Ga0157364_1000423_pt1 | contig 28005 bp, 14 predicted proteins | sample AttsexASBM2_FD_111476 | JGI IMG/M metagenome (GOLD analysis project Ga0157364, IMG submission 111476) | Fungus gardens microbial communities from leaf cutter ant in Ribeirão Preto, State of São Paulo, Brazil - Atta sexdens ASBM2 | ecosystem: Host-associated > Fungi > Mycelium > Unclassified ... | reverse complement strand
TACGTCATCGGAATATTTTCTAATTTTATCTATATAATAAAATTCCCTAGTATTATGCCTCTGATTTTATTTATATAATATCTTTAAGATTTTAAACTAATACATATTAAAAATTCCGAGTAAGTCTTTTAAAACTTTCGTAACCAACTGTAAACAAATATATAGACCACTGCAAAGTCTTATAAATAAGTTTGTAAGGATTAAAAGTAAATATTATGTGTGCGTTTGCGTGTACATGTGTGCATGTGTGCATGTGTGCATGTGTGTGTGTGTGCATGTGTGTGTGTGTGTGTGTGTGTGTGTGTGTGTGTGTGTGTGTGTGTGTGTGTGTGTGTCTGTGTGCATACATTTTGAATCATTTTTCAATTTTTAATTAATTGAATTAATTGATCAACAGGATTTTAAACCTATCAATGATTTAATTAGAACATAAATATGTATTAAAAAGAAAAACTGTGATTCAAGAGAAACTGTGATTAAGTTACGTAGTTTGTTAAATAGATCTTTAACCAAAAAATTATTTTATGTGTTAATAATGGATGAACAGAGTATTTATTGTTAGATGGGAATTCCGAAGTGTATTCGTTCATCGACCTAAGACTGTGAAGTCCCGAGAAAAACCAAGGCCAATTGATCAAGATTAGTTAATGTATGCCCTAGGCAAGCAAGATTTCACGGTTCTTTAAGCTAACCGGCTATTCCGGTGACCAAGCGTAATTAATGAATCTAAAGATGATTATATGCACGACAACAGTTGAGAAATGATATTTTGAATACTTAGTTATGCAACAACAGAATGCAAGAAGTTTGAAGGTCAAAAGGATTAATAAATTAAAAACGTGTTTTTATTTTCACATTTTCCGAATGTTGGATTTTGTAATCACGATTTCTTTCGTGTTAATATCGTTCTTTCTGAACATAGGATTTACGTTATATATTATGATTATTTCGTTATAAGAATTTTTATCACACAGTTTTATAAACATGGCAAAAATATTTTAACATGTTCTGTTAAGGATAAAATATCGATGATAACATGAACAGCGTATCGAATATTAATTACGTAGGCAAAATTAGTTCTCACGTCTTCTTTCATAGAAACTTTCGTTATGCTATTCATTGAACTCTCTTCAGATCTTCTATCCACAATGTCTCGTTTGCCTCTTCAACCTGACTTTACCACAACTGATTATTTATTATAATTCTACTATTAAAAACCAGTTAGCACGATTATTTTGATCAGCAGTTCCTAAACTTTTCAGCTTTATTCTATTTTAAGAATTAAAAATTAAGAATTTATGTGGGACAATCTTTGTATAAAAATAAAAATCTTCTAAATTTATCAGAACATTGTTAATTATTATTTAATAATAAATTCCTATACGGTACTAAATTATTTCAATTAAAATTATTACTTTAGAAACTTTGATTACTGATTAATTAATTAATTTAGAAATTTAGTTGTTGACACACAATAATTATAATAATTATTACAAGGTTAGTAATTATTAAATAAAAATCGTTAATTAATGTTGATTAATAAATTAATCACTGTTATAAAGAAATCTTGTTAGTGATCTACCTGTATTCTTTCGCACTTCTTTAAAATTTTGCAATTCGGGAACTAAGACGATCTACCAAGCTATATCGAGGATTGCTGGATTTGTCACGAAATGACGTTTCACTGAGTGAAGGACGGAAGTCGTTCCAGGGACACAACGCCAGCGGCGCATCATCAACTTCACAACGATAAAAGAGAGGTTCATTCTGTTCGTGCTAATGATATGCGGCCGATTCGACGCGATCCAAACTGCCCGTTTCGTATCTGCGTAAACGCGCGTCGTTGGGATATCCCGGAACATATGAACGGGTTCCGTATATATATAAAGACTGCCTGACCGATTTTCTCACCGTCATTTGGCACTGAATACCCTTAGCTGCACGATCAGTTTCAGAATGTTAAGGATCCTCTTATTCGTTGCACTGCTTGTCGCAGTTGTAGTAGCATTACCAGCACCGCAACTTCAAGGTAAAGACAAAAATGGTGTTCGTGAAAATATTGCAGAAAATTTTAACATATTATCGGTTTTGTATCAAGATTGCGAAATAAATTAAATTCTATTATTTTTAAGCAAAGATGCTTTGTGTAACACTTGCAAATTTAGAAGCTTTAGGAAATAGAAATTTATTTCTAAAACATGCGTGCAATTTTTTTTAATTTTATAATAATTTGAGATATTGATTTTAATATACAATGCGCGTCATGTTAATGCTGCATCGACACAAATAAGAAACCAGTTTATCTACTTTTTATGTTGACGCCAACATTTTGATCAATTTTATCTTACGTTGTACTACTCACTGTTTATTGAAAAAATACATAGTTAAAACAGGAAGTTGTATAAAATTTTTCTGTTTGGAATTTCTTTTAAAATTGAAATAACAATTTCAAATTTAATTCAACAAATAAATAAACAAATCGTTATTAATAGTTATCTCTCTAGATTTAATAATATAATTATTATTGAGAAGTGATGTCTGAATTTTAATTGAATTAAAATTCAAATCTAAAGGTTCTCATTCAGATCTTCAATGGAAAGCCAGAACAGTTGAGTCAGAGCGCACTCGTCTTAAACGTACCGCATATGGTGGATATGGCGGTGGTTTCGGCCGCGGATTTGGCGGATATGGCGGTTTTCGAGGTCATCATCACCATGGTCATCATCATGGTTATGGAGGACACCGAGGATTCGGACATCACGGTGGTTACGGATGCAGAGGAGGATGCGGAGGATACGGTGGCGGATTCGCCAATAGTGCAGCCCATGCAGGTTCAATAAGCACGCCATTCGGCAGCGGTTCCTTCGCGACTGCGTTTGCTAATTCTGGGTGAATATCACAAATCGATTAATGAGAATCTTTAGCAAGTCAAACTCGTAGAAAAAATCATTAATTATAAAATGTAAAGAAAAAGATTTTAGATATAATCTTAATTATTAATTATAATTATATGATACTTTGTGATCTTGCAACCCCATTAATGTTATTATGTGATAAAATTTTATTAGCATGTAATTTACAATAATATGTTTTGATTGCAATAGATATGGACGATGAAGGACTTAAAAAAATGGCCACTGCTCATTGAGAATGGACATGTAACATAATAATATGTAATATAAGATGTAATATAATAAATTATAATTGTGCATTTATTATATATATAAAAACGTTCATATTTTCATACCAAATAAATTTATTTACACAAAATATGAAACCCGATTATATATATCTGACTTATTTTGTAAATCGCAATCAATATAGTAATCATTTCATCTTGCGAATTTTAAATTTCATACATTATTAAGCGTTATTATTTTCCATATTTGTTTTATATTGATTAGCAAATAATCCAGATTGATCCATTGATTTACATACTTCAATCCAATCAGTTGTCCATGAATGCAAATCACACTTAATTTTATATTCAGAAAACGTGACAGCCATTGAAAAATAATTGTCATTCTGTGCAAATTCGGGAACAACGCGTCAGACGTCATTGACAATTCCCTTATTCATAATCCATTATGTTCTACTCGGAAAATATTAATATTCTAGACGTAATATATCGATATTTAAACAATAAAGATACTATTGCTCCCGGTAATATTAAATACAATTATATCTCATCATGCAGAATAATCACGCGAATCTATGCACTCGCGTGACTTTACGTGTTTTCGATACACAACGATACGTTCGTTTATTCCTCGCCGGATGTTTTCATTAAATGTTTTGGAAAACGTCACATGTGCATGTGCCTTCGTTCGCACACGGTGCCTATAAAACGGTCTCGTTTATTAGACGATCTCATTAGAGTTCACTTAGTAAAGTTACGCGAACAATCGACAAATGAAGATGAAGTTCTTCATAATTACATTTACTGCCTTCGCGATTGAAGTGAGTTTCTAAGATTAAAGTGATGAGTTTTTCGAAAGTATATATCTCTCCGGTTCTTTGTTATCTGAAAATTAGATCTTGCATACATACTTGAATATTTTAGAATTTTATCAAATATATAATAATTTTATTCTGAATTTCATTTTCAGGCGCAGTGCCGCTCGCTCACGCTTTCAAGCGTGAGAGAAGCAGGTAGGACTTGCATGTTTCATGTTTCATATTAGAGATAGATATTAAATATCCATACACAACAGTAGCATGTAATATATAATTATTACGCGAGCAATTTCTGCTTGTCGTAATTTATTCACTAATTAGAGAAAAGAAAGTGCAATCTGCATAGAAATTCATATCTATCAGAATACATCAAATTAGGATATACTATTATTGAATCGATACAGAATATTACATTGCATAATTTTTTTAATTTGACAGACGAAACAATTTCCGTAAACACGCCGGAACAACTAAAAGAACTAATAGCAGCGTACGAGGTAAATTTTGGAAAACTTATTAATTTTGCCATAAAAATAAGTGAGAACAAAGATAATAAACGAGGTTCGATAATATGCTGTACCGTAACTTAAACGAATGAATTAATTATATATTATCGATTAATACGCAATTAGGTAACAAACGTTACCTTTAAACCGAATATTGTTATTCATTTCAGAAACAATTTTTAAAGCAGCTAAGCTCGATTATCGAACAACTTGTCCAAGAGCAATCGAGAGTTAAGAATGACAAACTTAACAATACAGACTCTACCTTGCAGGCATTAAACGTTAACAATATAAAAGGTCTAATCAATACTATAAAGGAGATTGATACTCAGGATGAGGAGATTACCAATGAGCACGTTCGAATCAGTAAGTAATCGAAAATCTTGGTCAAAATATGTCCCGATCAAAGAATATTATTAACGTTAATAAGTCTGGATATATTTAAATAAAATATAAAGTTATATAGAAATTAAGATATATATATATAATAAATATTGTAAAATACTGTAAAAAATTAAAAAGAAAGTTAATATTTAAAAATTAATTGTAGAACGAGCCGTGACTTTCGCAACATCAGAAGAATGGATGACTAATATGCTGATTGATATTCAACGTCAAGTGGTACACATTCGAAAATATTTAGACAAGTTATGCAAGTAAGAGAGGCGTAAAAAAACAATTATAAGAAATGCAGATTGCGTCACTAACACTGAATAATTAATGAATTTCGATGTTTCAGAAAACATCATCCAACGGCAACAACCATTTTAGAAGTGAATTCTGATGTTGATATTTCTCCCGTTGATCAGCTAAATAAGTAGCGATTATGTAAAACAAATTTTTTTCTGTATGCTCAAATATTATGAAAAATCTAACCATATGGTATTATAATAAATTTACTTAAACCGTATTTTATAATTATAAATGTATAACATTACTGACTGTAATTAATAAACTAATGAATAATATGAAAAAACAAATAAATATCGTTATAATAAAATATTGAACAAATATACATTATCAATATCGTTTAATTTCTAATTTTATTGTAGTGATTCGCCTTGTCATGTATTAAATATACAACTGCGATATATTCATCCGATCTGTTGCTAGATATCATGTTAAAATGTTTTTCAGCCACATCATTTGATACGTTTGGTCGATAATACATAGTCACCGCTGACAACGGAATCTTCGTCGCGACGAAGCAGTTCTTTGTCATTAATTGGTAAGTTTTTTTCCAATTTAATCGAACTTGCCAATCATATTAAACGCATATGACACAAACAAAAGGCAGTAAATTTTGTTTAAACAATATTCCATTACATTTTAACATTTCGAGTCATCCTCGTATGAAGAAGATGATTTCTACTTGCAAGACCTCCTGCAATGCCTTCAATTGCACAATGCACTTTGTTGACATAATTTTTTAGTGATAATATTTTGCCGAATAATAAAAAGTGCAATTTTTAATGGCAATTATTTAGCACTATCACTGTGCTTCTATTTAGAAGTTAGATCTTTTAGACTGAATTAGTTTAATTGAAAATATTCATATTTATATCAATATTTATTCGTAATTAATATTGATAATTCAAAATTTCGAAAAAACGTCTTGACGAAATATTTTTATCAAATAAATTATTATAATTCTGTAAAATCTGAAAATTAATTAGTTAATGTTAATAATTTCAGGTAGATTATTTTGATCAATGTAGGTATAGTAGATTATTGTAAATTGAAACGAAATTCACATGCATGCTACGTTTATCGTGAGTTAGAGAAGTTAAATTGAGAATCCATAGGTCAGGAACACACGTGTCGATTATCGCAACGCAATCTAATTTAGGGTGCTATCATGATTCTCATTCTAGTTCGTTTCTTTGTGAAATTGCATTCTTTGAAAAATTCTGCTGAATTCATGTAATTACAATATTAAATCAATTTACAGAATAAAAATAGGTAATAATCAAATATAGAATTTTTATCGTAATTGCTTTCTACAAAATTATTTATATAATAAGCGGAAGACATGTAAGAATGATAGAAGAAAAAAGATTCATATAATAAAGAAATTATTGTAACGCAATAAAATAGGAGGGATTTTATCATGTAGAGATTAATATCATGCTTTCTCAAAATTGCAATTTCCTATGTTATGAATTGACGTCTCGCGTTTACGGGAGCGATTCTCAAGGCACATTGTTAAAGATGATTACTCGAAGATAAGACATGCATTATTCAAAATAATAGTTCTCTTGGAGAACTGCATCTCATATTTCAAGCGCTTTATTACCGTTTGCATAAATAGATCTCACGTTTAAAAGTGATTATTTAAATAGTTTATAAGTTAATTAAAAATGTACTATTAAATTGTTAGAGATAAAATTTTCTTTTCTGATCAAAGTATATATGTATATAATTTTATGTTTAAAAATATGCAAACTCTTGAAATCATATTGCTTCTTAATCAAACAGAGATAAAATTAAAGTTTCAATAAAATAGTTATAAAACGAATAAAAATATGCTTTAAAGTTTTTTTCTATTTCCCATGTTCTACCTGGCACTGCGTGTTCAGATCATACAATTCTAAATAAAACACGAATTGGTTTGCTTCAGACACAAATACCGCGCGAGTTTATTGCCTAATGAGAAAAGTTTTTACATTTTATCTCGCAAAACGACTGCGAGGCAGTAAACTTTTTAATGTTTCAATGTAACAACGTATATTATTTATATTTCAATGTACAGTGATAGATAATACAATATTAAATGCATAATATCTAAGTTTATGCATTATTCATAAATCTTAGATATTTTTCTTTCTAAGTAAATTATTTTCTAACTAAATTTTTTTTCTCTATACACGCAGACTAAGTTACGCGCACATAAATGTAATTTATTTAAATTTATTGGAATATTCGTGCCACGAAAATGAAGACAACGAACCAACACCGTTACATAGAAATTACGCAAATATGATCGTAAATAATAATAACTCAGTTGCATGAAAGAAAAGCAATCTTTTGACAAGCTACGATTGGCTGTTTGCAATTTTTAGCTGTAAAAAAGGGACCACTGCACCTCCCATCCCATGAATTATTTCTTATCGATTAATCGACTCGAATGTCTATATCGGTTCGTAACAGTTTCTATTTTCATACAATTTTTCTTATTCCTATTAAGTATTAAGATTTGCATTTTTATTACAATCATGAAAGCCCCATTTAAAGTATACATTTGTTTTTCTTTATTGGCTTCTACTTTTATTATTTAAATTACTTGCTTCTCACTACATTATTTCTCATTTTTAATGTAATATTATGTTCATCTTGCTTTTCTTTTTTTTACATTCTCAAATATTGTATTTTTTTTATACGTATATTGAAGTATTACAAAGCTGTCTTTGTAATACGAAGTCTTATATCTCCATACGATATTATCTCTATACGATTTATGATTTTTTTTTTAATACTGATATGATTACACTTGATTGTTACACTTGTGTATTTTCTTCTTAATTATACTATACTAAAGATCTAAAAAAGATTAGACTTATAAGTAGTATTACATTACTGATCTTCACATTTGTCTTTATGTACTTACATATGTACTTACATATCTTCTATCTTACCTTTTAATAAAATTATAATTATTAATATTATGTATATATATATAATATATAAACAAAAAAAAGTATTAAAGAATAGATCAGAATAGATTCTTAATTCTGCTATACAAATAAAAAGCTAAAACTGTTCGAATAATTTAGAATTACCTGTAATGTCAACAACCCAAATTAAAATTCCAATTAATTCGGAATTTTTAGTCACTGAATGGAGATGTCTGAACAACGAAACGCCTCGCCAAATGGGAGGGCAAAGCCGGGCGTCAGCGCCGGCGCCGACATCGATGTCGAGGATCGGACAGGTATAAGCATTTGTGCCGGCACGACGTTCATGAAAAGCGTTTCCATTTTCTTGACGAGCGGTCGCAGAGTGTCGACAAACTCAAAGCGGCAGATCTCCGTTGCTTCTGGCAAGGACGAGTCATCAAGAAGGAGACGTCGCCGAAAGATGCCGGAGGGCGGAGGCGCCAGGAATTCCGCGTACATCATAAAAGTGATTGAATCCCTTAAAAAAAAGACAAGATTCTCCAGGCGAGTTTGCAGAGACGCATCGCAATGACTCTTGAATTAATTTTCCAGTGTTTTATTTTGTCATTTATTTGACAAAGAGAAACAAATGGAATTAAGTGGACTTGAACTGACGGACAAAAGTTATGGAATTACGCGATTGACAAAAATAATATTCTCCAATAAAATATAAATTATTAATACTTTGTGAATTATATTATTTCAGTAGCATAAATGTATAAAATAAAACATAATCACGCGTATAACTATTTTACCGTTTAATTTAAAGATTTTCTTTTGTCAGGGTGGAACTGGATAGTCTCTGCAAACTTTACAAGAAATTGACTACCAATTCCAGCCAACAACAAGTTGGACGATCGATATCTATCGGCAGAAGGCCACAATCGAGGCCAGCTGTCGAGGTAATTACACCACACGCAATTGAAAGTTGACTTTGTATTTAGACAAATAAGAAACATATATAAATGACATTAAAAAATTTCTTCAAACTCACATTGTGTGTGCTCAGAGAATCGATAGAACTATTTTTCGAGAACTCCTTCACAATACGTTTCACGTAATCACCGAGGACATTCTGATAGAGCGCTTGTTTTGCTGTTGGGATCGAGAGATCGAAGGTGCTATCAGACTTGAACCGTGGATCATGGGACTAGATGTATTCTTGCGAGGTAGTCTGCGTGACAAAATCGTTTTCTGCTTTCACGTGTACGATTTAAACAACGACGGATACATCACAAAAGACGAAATCTTTCAGCTGCTCAAGTAAAAAACGATTAAAATTTTAACTTAATCATATCTGTTTTATTCATAATTATTATATAATCAAATATTTCATAGAAATTGCCTGATAAAGCAGCCCGGTGAAGAAGATCCAGACGAAGGAGTGAAAGATTTGTCGGAGTTGGCCTTGAAGAAATTCGACGTCGATCACGACGGAAAAATATCATTTCGAGATTATGAGACAGCAGTTATAGAGGAACCGTTATTATTAGAAGCATTCGGACAGTGTCTGCCTACTGATGAAAGCTGCGGAGATTTCTTGGTGACTCTTCAATCCTGAAAATATACACAAATTATAGTAGACGTTTTGCATAATAAACGTTCTTTCAATAAGAGATATTTTTAGCAATTGACATCAGTTATTCATGATATGAGGATTACACCCATGTTATCCCTTTAAAACTTCTTACTCTGTTATATATTTTAACATTTATCAATAAATGCAATACATAAAAATAGGTCAGCCGGATTGAACTCTTGTACGTGTAATTGAGCAGAAAATACATCTATTGTTATAACGGACGTTGAAGTAATTATTACATCCTCTCCACTTATCTCGAGAGCTTATTCACGTAGTTAATGATCGATGAAGAACAGACTGATTGATCAATCGCAATACGTTATCGGAATTAAACATTATTGAGATATTAACTTCTTAATTAAAATTGATATCAATATTCTTCTTTTAATTCTTTCCGTTCTATTGAAATTAGTAGTACGCGATAAGTATTTGGATAAATATTTTGATACGTTTAATTTTAATTAAATAATATAGATTTTGTATCGACTTGCCTTAGTTTTATTATTTACTTGATTTATTTAATTTTCATGTAAATTAGATCATGTAAATTAGATCGTAATGCTAATACTAGAAAACAATGCAAATATTAAATTTGATCTTCGCAAAAATATTTTTAAATAATAATTATTAAGATCTTTACAGTGATAATTTAATTAATAATATAATTTATTTTCTCTTAAAGTTTATGAATCGTCCATGTGATTATGCCATGTTTTGTATAGTTGCTATACATAAAAATAATCAAAATTGATGTTGTTTTAATTAATGATTGTCCGTAATGAGACATGCGAATAAAAGAAAGAGTCGGCTGTAAAAAAATTAAATCGGATACAACAAATCTCGACATTGAATCCGATATAAAGTATAAATGAAAACGTGATGCGATGACAACAGTCGTTAAAATTGAACAATCGAAATTCTCAATATTAATTTTACGATCGTATTTAAAGCGATTGTGTTTAGCTTATCGGACCAAATAGTAAAATGTGGCCGAGAAGTTCAGTTTTGTTTGTTATTAACGCGTTGATTGTTTTGGTAAAATAAATTTAAATAAAATATTTAAAATTTTTTTAAATTTTACTTAAATTAAATATAATCGAAAAAGCATTTTACTTTAACAATTGAAAAAAATTTATATTATTAAATATATTGTATATTATATTATATTCTGAACATATACTTATTTGATTTAATAGAATTATAAAAGATATTTATAAGAAATAATATAATAACAATTTGTAATAATTTCGTGTACTTATAATATTTTGAATTAATTCTTTTTCTTTTATTAGGTACATTCTTTACCATCAAATATTGACTGGAATACGTCACATAATGATTCAGTTGCTCAAAATGAGAAGACTTTGAAGCTTTTTTTACAATTAGCAACGCACACAGCGAATCGATTAATCTATTTGAGAAAGAAAAATGAAAAAGAATGTGATTGTAACAGACGCAACGATATTCAACCAATTTCAACAACCGAAGCTATCGTAACGCAATCGCCATCTCAAACGAATCTGGAAGGACTTGATAATAGCCAAAAAATTCTGAATCATTCGTCTTCCGGTAATCCTGAAATAAATTCGGATAAAAATCAAACAGTTTTCAATTCGCAATTACAAAAACTAAGTGATCTTCAAAATATCGACGATAATCAAGATGTAAAACACAATCCAAATTTAAATATGACCAATTTAATTTCAAAATCTGTACAAGATGTTCGAGATGCTTCATCCGATGTTACCAGACATAATCACGAATTTAATTTTAACACTTCACAAAAATCAATTGTTGATTCAGATACATCAAGCAACTCGCTAAATGCAAATGAATTTAGACTAGACTTTCCAAAATTAATGAGAAGAGTTAATCAAGCTTTAGTAAAGAATAACACGGATATACTGAATGATTTAACTGAAACTGTAAATAAGTTTTTTCCGAAAATTTACTCTACAAAATTTACAGGAATCGGCCCTCGAAATAAATCAATGATTATTTGATACAGATTTAGTACAAATTATTCCAAAGATTATTAGTAACGAAAACGCGAATCAGCATATTCCATCACAAAATACACAAAATATACGAGCGTTATTAGATAAAAACGATGACATAAATCGAAAACTTTTTAATCCAATTACAAATATTGGAAACATGAATACGCAAACTGATAAACAGAATAATTTATCTGTAGTGAATGAGATTCTATTAAACACGAAAAATATTGAGGAATCGATTAAAGTTTTACCTGAGACTGCAAAAGCGAATAACTTATTGAGTCAAATTATTTCGCAATCTCAAGATATCAACACGCCATTAAAAAGTGCCGAGGAAAGTCAGAATTATCTCGCGCAATCCAACTGTTTTCAACAGGAGCAAAGTAAAAACGCTAAACAAGTAAGAAATCAATTTGATACGGGAGCATTTGGAAAGATTAATCAAGAAACAAGAGTTAACGATTCATCAACAAACGAGAATAATTCAACAGCCGATAAACAATCCATATTAAGTAATAAACAATCCATATTAAAAGATTCTTTTATTCCGCTCCTTAGATTTTTATCAGATTTTAATGAACTGAAGAACAACAATAACAAGAATAAAATCGATTTTTCTTTTATTCAGACAAATGAAAATGCTAATAGTTCTATTGACGAAGAATTATTATTATCGATAAAGGAAGAAAATAAATTGTTGCAGTTGACAATGTCAGCATTATCCAATCAAATAGAATCCAACACATTAACTTCGATTACGGAACATCAAGTCAAAAGATCGAACGGTGTACAAGATTCTAAAAATATAAACGACATTATCAAATCTGATTTAAAAAATGGGAAAAATCTTCAAGATAATTCATCTGTTAATAACAGAATAAATCGATTGTCTGAAAATCAAATTACTCATATCGACGATAATCTATTAGATTCAAATAGTCGTTCTCTTATCAATAATTTGAAAGATGAAGATTTGCATGTGCAGCTGTCTGAAGTAAAATTACAAGAAATCAGCGATCAGTTCATGAATGCGATTCAATCGATTATAGAGAAGAGATTGGATATATAATCAAACTTATGATCATTATAATAAATAACGAAATAAAAATTATAGCATATCGATATTATCTAAGTCTAAGCAAATAATTTACAAGATTCAAATCACACGGTAAGTGTTGTGAATCTATCTAGAATTATATACAAAATATATATATATATATATATAAATGAACTATAATAATTAAACTAATTATTTTATAATAATTATTATTTTTACGATATGCTTTTATTATACAATTGTAAGGACAATTAAAATAATTATAAAAATTTGAAAATTGAATGTATAAATTATTCATATCACTTTTAAAGTATTTAGTGAGAAATTGATCCATCAACAGATATTGAGTGTTAAAAGTATTTCTTGTAGAATTAATTTTACAATCTTTATAACTTCTATGCGAAAATCAATTGACGAATAATAATCAGAGCATACTTATCTTTTGATTAATTTTATAATGTGCTACAGAATGAAACACTTATCATAGCGATTCTTGAGTACAATCTTAAAACCTGATTCATGCATATTCTATACTTATGATAATCCAGTGAAAAATGACAATAGAATCAGCATCGTATCGATGTCGAAATCATTATCATTTCTCACTGGGTAAAAAATTCTGTATATTATTAAGAAATATATTCTCGCTTTTAAGTCAGGATATATTTATACATTATACCTATTTATCATATTTATACGTTAGACCTATTAAAAGCTTACAAGTGTCAAAAAATATATGTATAGAGATTAATAAAGAAAAGAAATATCTTTAATGCATAAACATTTTATACATGCATAAAAAGAAATAGGGTAATGACACATAGAAAAACGTAGGTGAGACATAAGTAATAAACGAATTAGTCAATTACAGACTAGAAGCCGTAAAGCAATAATATAAACAATAGCAAATTAAAAATGTTGATTAGCTTACTGCTTAAGTTTTTAATGTGCCGTAACCTATAGACAAATAAAAATAATCGAGAAGAGCCAATTGCGTGAGTACGACACAAAAAGTGAAGCTACCATTTTTGCATTTTTCTGCGTTTTTAATAATAATATTAATTTACAAAGAAAACAATGAATGTATTAAATATTAGAATATATAAGTAGATAGATGATCAAGATAAATTAAATGACATCATATTAATTTGTATACAAATTACACATATGATCGTGGTAATGAAATGCGCAAAAAGATAATTGCCGTTGTGATTCAAAGATACATTTTGCGAAAGCTGCACTTACGAACATTGCGTCTCATTGATCAGCATTGCGTGCGTCCACAAACTGCCTATAAGCGGACGGCCTGGACTTATCATGAATTATCGCTTGGATTAAATCTCCAACACAAATTGCACCGTCTTTAATTTCTGAGGTCTTGATATCGCACCATTGCACTGCGTCGAAAATTCCATCGGCACATCGTGTTATTGCATATAAAAGTCGGTTTATATATGCATTCGTCGTTTTGAGACACGCTAAGCCAGTTTCAAATGATTTTATCTGTATCAATTACGTTATGACAATTGCGTGCTTACCAATATTGTGAGCTACCCTAGTGGTGCTCAGTTGTGCTCAAGTAAGAACAAAACAAATAAAAAAATAATTAATTATAATAATATTAATATGACATTAAGAATTCAATAAAAAAGCTTTAATGTCTCTTTTCAAATTATTTCTATATATAAAAACAATCTTTTATATTTATTATTATTATTAATCTTTAACGATATATTAATAATAGAACATCAGCATCTATATCGAATATTGCTAATTTTAAAATGCAAAAAATTATTAAATATTTTGTAAATAATGTAACATATACGAATTATAACTGATTTAATAATGTCATAATTCATAAATCTTTCCAGATGGATTCTTTGGAGCAAACTTCACAAGAAAATGTAAGAGAAAAATAAAGACATAGATAAAAGAATTAATTTTTTATCGCAATTATCTATAAGAATATTATAATAATTATTATAATAATTTTTACAAACAAATTAATTTCGTAGTAGACGTTATCAGTGATTACAATAATATATTCACATATTGTTATAATCATTAATTTCATATATATAATTAGAATTAGTCTTTGTAATAATACAGTTAATGTTATTCGATGACATGAAAACATTATCATCAATAAAAGCTCGAGTTTATCCATTATTTCGTTTTATTATTTTGTTCATACAATGACAATTTATTAACGATAGATACCTATTTAGATATCTATTTACATTCAAAACTAAAAGTACAATTTACAGGAACAGTTAAGACCGATAAAATCAAGAACAAGAATTTGATCAATGTGAACGTGAACGTGAACGCTCAGGAATTGGCTCAAGAATTGTGAGAGATAATAGAATCTCGTTTAAACAACCGCATTCATATCATCAGTTCAAAGAACATTAAGGATCTCAAAGAGGCTGAAATACCTCTAGTGACACATAACAGAAGAAGCGGAGAATCCTCGCCCGTCTTCCAAGTGGTAACTCAACTCGATAAAGATCACCCGAAGGGTGATCATTAGAGACTTCCCGAGCATAAATACGTTAGACGAAGAGATGGCGAGAGATATCGTAGCAAATATGATGGTCTCCCTAAAGATGATCCTATCGAAACAGACTCATTTAAAGATCAATCAGAATAATCACAACAGAAGAATGATGCAATATTCTGATACGACAACAATGTCGGACGATAATGAGCAGAATTACGTAAATGTCAGAATCAAAATTCACAGAAAGGACATTCTCAATGCTCTTCGTAAATTCGACATCACATTTTAACAAAAAAAAATTATTCGGTTAAATAATGGTTGTATAATTACAAATATTACTACATCGAATCTATCTCGAATTAATTGTTAACATCGATGAATTTTCAAAGTAAATGTTCAAAGTAAATTCTTCTGTATATTTCTCTTGTTTTTAAAGAAATTGTTTTGATTACCATACGCATATTTTACTTACGTGTTTTAAAAAATTATTAGCTTTATATGACGTAAGAAGAAATTAATATATTAAAATAAATGTATAATTTCTTTGATTAACTTACTTTTAACGAATAGTAAGTAGTCCTAATATCATTTATTCTTCTGTAATTATTTTTTGTTTAAAGTAGAAATTCAATAAACATTAGAGGAATGTCGCCGATACTGACAGATCTCCTAAAGTGAACATCCCCTTATTTTTCAGAAACTTACTATTGCATTTATTTATTAATATTAATAAAATCATGATCTATTTAGCTAATTAAAGAAGTACAAATTCGTAATTCGTATATATGTGATTTGTTTCTACACCAAATCAGCTAAAAACGAATTCTACAAATGCGAAAATAAAATTCTTACGATTTTCTTTTGCAAATTGCGTAATTTAAATAGTTATATTATTTCATTATTCAAGCAATTCAACGATTGACTGCAATTAATTGTCATGCGATGATTTTTTCCAAGTTATATTATAACTGTGAACAGGATAATGGTTTTTTGTGTTACCAGCGTTCGTTAGAAAGAGCGAAGTTCAGTAAGTAAATTTATATTATGTATTATTTACCGTTTGTAATATGTTTTTAACATTAATAATGATTTGATCGAAACGTCTATTTGTTTATTGCTAGCACATTGTATTAAATCAACTAAAGGATTGTTTCTTTTATTTATGTTCAAACTTCTATATTAACGAGATTTAATTTTATAAAATAATTTTTTTTGCTCGTAGCCCTTTTTCTTTATTGTTTTTTAAATAATAATGTCTATATTATTGATAATATTATTTAGGGAATTACAAGCATTTAAAATGATGTAATATTATTGATAATATATCATTTTAAATGCTTGTTATTCCCTAAATCAGTTATATTTATGGTATTATTTTTTTTCTCTTAGTTTTTTCATAATACGATTTTAAATTTTAAATTGAAGTGCAGCGTAAATCGCCATATCTGTAAAAAAAATCATGAACTAATTTAATCTTTTATAATGTTGCTTTATAGTATAATTTATAGTGTAAATAACTCTATTGGAGCTGGAAACAATCGTGCATATATGGAAAAACTCTTGAAAAATTATCGCATTATATATTTGCATCTTGCAGAATAGCATAAAGTAAATATGCATATAATTCAATAAAAATATTTTATAACAAAGTGAAAAAACTTTGAAATATCTTAGAAACATTCACTTATAGATATTTTATACAAATAATTCCTGTAAAAAAAAAAGAATAGAAATACGTAGTATTACTGCCTACTGTGTCAATTTTGGAGCTTATTTTGTAAGACGCTCATTTTTGCTTATCTTATGAAAAAATTAATTATTGCAGAATTGCAAACAGTATTATAAAAACTGCTTATATTATCTGATGAAAGACACTTTTTAGTTTATGTTTTTAAAGTTTTATTTTTGTTTAAGAAATATTATCTAAAAACAGCCTATGTCGGTATCGGTGACTTTTTTCTAATGTAATGAACATTGACAATAAAAAAAGAAAAAACTTTGATTATTTAAAAATGCATTACATACAAATTTAAATCAGCATGCAAAATTTCAAATTTATTTTATGTACTTCAATCTCTCTCTCTCTCTCTCTCTCTCTCTCTCTCTCTCTCTCTCTCTCTCTCTCTATCTCTCTATCTCTCTCAGTTATAAACTATTTTAAAGTATCAATTGATGATATCATAAAGAATAAATTGAATTTAGCACATTTCACTCAAGCGAACGATAACAATTTATATCATATGCTTTATATAATTAACAATTTTTTTACTCTCACTAAATTCGCAAAACAACTTTTAATTTTAATGTGACCGTGAACGCTTATATATGACGCACGCAGCAGTAGACGATCCAGAAATCAAAGAGAATTTCGAACATTGACAATCATGTCTTTTTCGATGATTTCATGCCGAATATTCGGCTGTGTAGTAAGTAAATTATTTTTTAGCAATAAGTGCTAAATATGTTATTGTTAATTTATATCGATATTAAATGTAACACAATCTAATTATCTTTTAGTTTCTTTATAATATTTTTTTTGCTAAATCTGTTTTGAAAACAAAGAGTTATTTATTATAAAATATGCCTAATTAAATTTTTATTTTTACCTTTTTATTTTTATAAGCTCTTGATCTTGTTGTCGCTGATGCAATATGCTGATGCAAGAAAATCCTATTATTTGGAGATTATTTTAGAATTTTTGCAGCGTCTTGAAAGTATACTCAAGCAAACCGAACGAAATACATTTTGTATTATGCCAACCGAGAAGCTACGCAATCTGATCATAGAACACCAAACATCTTACGACAGCATTGAGCCCTATGAAGTATTAGTGGAATATATAAAGAATACAAAAAAAACAAATAATAAAATTAATATAATTTTAATTTTAATAAAAAAACAAAATATGGTTTCTATATTTTTTCTTATAATACATAGTTTAAAAAATAATTATTTTGGTTTGTATATATATCGACAAAATTACTCTATAGTAATTTCTTGATAAATAGAATATGAAATTTAATTAATTTAATTTTCATACAGATTTGTTCGTTATTGATTAAGAAACTTAGGTTTTTTAATCACAGACAAAAAATTCAAAGAGTTGAATTTTCAGAATTATATCCAATATCTTTTAACGCCGAAAAAAGTGAAGCAACAAAAGAAAATTAAGGATGACACGATGAGATCACTGAATAACAATGAAAACGTAAATATTAATGAAAATTTCAACACAAACCTTGATGCTAAACAGCATCAAAGACGTTCTTTCAGTAGTGATGATTCACATTTACGCAAAATGCGCAATCAAAATACGAATAGTAACGTCAATTTTAATAGCAACGTAAATACAAATAGAAACGAAGATTCGATTTTAGCGAAGAAATTTAAATGCAGATAAACTTCGACCTCCCGCTAAAAAAATCAAAATTATAAAAATTGCCTGATTGTAATTTCTCTAAAACTATCTATTACAATAATAATCTATTACAATAAAATAATAGAACTAAACTATTTGTAATATTTACATTTCAAATTAAAATACACTAAAATTACATTGTATTGCACAATTATTTTATTATATTACGGGAAATAAAAAGTTCATTCATCTGCAAAGTTTCTGTTATATCTTTGAATCGAGAACTAATTCATTTTATCAGTATGATCTCGTTTTGTATTTTATTAAATGTATCATGTTTTAGTTCATTCAAAAATAAAAAATTATTATCTGACACTTTTAATTCTCGCATTTGTTTATTATTATAAGTCAATTGTTCGTTAATTTTTTGACGTTATTTAATTCTTCTTTTATTGTAAAAACAATTCTTTGATAACCAATTTCTTGATAATAATAAAATTAATATTTATTTAATAAAAGAAGATTTTTTTATAATTCCCGTAAACAATTCATTTATGATTTGTTTATTTAATATTAAACTTACCAAGAGAGGAGTTAGCTAAGAATGATCATACTGCAGCCCATATATGTAATCATGGCACTTGCCGTTTATTAAAAACAAATTCAATAGTAATCGTATAATTACAAACAATAATAATGACAGTATAATTATAAAATATGCTCGGTCTAGCATTTTTTATAACGCGTTTGTAGAATCAGTCTTAACCCTCGGATTACCAAACACCGCTTGCAAAATGTATTATCTTCCCCTCTTTTTCTACCCCTCTTATCACTGTTTCAATCCCTCGATTTTCTAGTCAGAAAAATAAATATATTTGAAGGTACCGCTTCCTTGTGCCTGAGAAAATTTAAACGACCGATAACCCGAGGGCTAATTAAACTATGAGACGTGCTATAGAGGTATGTTACAGTGATGCAGGGGTTTTGTTTACGCAATCGAAAAATTGACTCTTGCATCCTCAAAAACAAAAACATCGACTGACGACGTTCCGGCGCTTCCACTTTCGAGGATTTTCTGTTTTCGTTGCTCCACGTACCTCAAGGTTCCCGCACTTATTGTTAGATTTACATATGTGTATGTACACGCATGCGCATCTGAATATATATATATGTATATATATGCATTTATATTTATTCATTTATTTATTTATAATATATAATTATTTATTCGTTAGGCGCACTCCACGGAAACGAGCTGGCCCTTCTGTGAGTTTGATTAAAAAATAAATGATCCTTGTTCGTTTCGCCGGAGTGCTGAGATCTGTTGAGGGTGTCGAGCGACAGTCTCTCGTCCTTTGCGATGTAAAAACTAGCGAAGTTGGATAAAGCGCTGCCAATGATTTCTACTGTATATACCCTAAACTCCATTTTTGTAGAGATATACGTATAGATTTTTTTATTATGTTCGTTTCATTACTTATTGCATCTTCTCTTGGTCTTGCAATTTTCGGCGCTTTATATCGTTTGTTATTTCTATAGAAGAGCATAACTTCTTTGTTTAACCCTCTGATAGACTATCAAGTAACTGGAACTTTTTTGATTATTTGTAGTGCGCAATCTAACAAACATAGAATGAAGAATAAATCTCAGCAAATTGATAAATTTTTACATTTTTAATTATAATAAATGGATTTTTAAATGAGACCAAGAAAATGATGCATGTTTTAAAATTATTTTCAGAAAGCATCAGAGGGTTAATAGTTTGTACATTGTTCTATGCTATATACATCATTGTTCATTTAGCAACTTATTAAAATTTATAACAACTTAAAAATATAATTTAATAAATATACGAAATAAAGTTTGTGAAAAGCTAATAAAATTGCTCTTTAAAAATTTTATACTATTGCAATATTTTCACAGGTACCGTAGATATTGCAAAGGATGCAATATAAAAGGAATTATTTATTCTCGTTTGTACATCTTACTCAATTGGAATATCAAGAAAAGTGCAATTTATCTTCATATTTTTATGAAATGTCCATTATAATATTTTAAATAAATATTCCGCGACGGACGCGAAAAAAATGTATTACGCGATAGACAAGCATTAGTTTTTGTCGTTGTCATTTTGACAAGCAGTACCTTATCCAACTATAGAAACTAGACAACGAAGAGAATAGACGTATATCTGGGTCTTTAGGCACTTAAATGTCGGAAGTTACTGGGAACTTTGAGTTCGTGCGTGGCTCAACGAATATCTGGTACTTCCTATTTACAGCCTTAATTGAGGACGTAATACGGCGCCCCGAAGATGGGTCGAGTTGCATTCAAATAAACGATATTCATACTATTTGCACGTTAGCTCGAGAATCATAAATTGCGAAAATTTCACATCGAAGAAGACGATTACCACGAGATTACAATTACAATTCGAAAGCTTTTGCTACTGGCCTGTTAAAAAATGTCCATTAACTTAAAAAATAATTGTCCGTTCGCCAAAGGTAGCTTATGCAAGCTATCACAAACAATTGCTGTTCAAATTTTTCGATTTCCAGTGTATAAATTTTCTGGAAAGTAATTTCCATGAAAATACAATCCATCTTAAATATAAGACCTTTCTTTCTAATATTTGTTTGCCGAGAAATAAAACATAAAGAAAACAAACGGATCGCCAACTCAACGAGAGTCGCAAAGATAAAATTCGTTCTTCCGGTTTCGTACAGACCGGATCGAATACGTAAAATTATTCTTGCCACACTTATACACAATATAGCATATATGCTCTATACCAAAATACACTTACTTTCTCTTGAAGAGTAATCATGTGTATCTGTATCATCTTTCCTTCCTTATAATATGTATATATAAAATATTATGTATAAAAATCAAAGCCGCAATTATTACAATCATAATTTGTTATTACGTATAATAGAGTTCTAAAAGTTAACCAATAATTAATAATTAATTATAATTATTATTATTACAATAAGAGCTTCAAATCTAATCAAGAGTTTACAATAGCGATAATAATATCAATATAATAATTATCAATAAAATAATAGTAATTATGAATACATAATTATAATTACAATATATTGTCTACATAAAAAATGGCAATTTATATTTTCACACTTATTATACACCTCGCCTTTTGAGTACTGTTCATCGATTCATATACTCATTTCTTGCATTCACTTCTTGCGAAATGCGCGTGTAAATTCGCATTAACGATAACGCGAGAATTTACAAGTGCATATCGCATAATTAAAGACTAGCAATTATAATTCCTTCACGAGGATTCTACATTGATTAATTAGGTAAAACCGTGATAGATCACCGACACTATGTGATCGGGAATTACGGATTTACAAATATATTATCAATAAATTCTTCTCTCTCTCAGATACACGCTTTCATTCAATCGTTCGTTCTTCTCATTCACTCTCTAAAATATATTATTATTACGATATATTCCGCATATTCGCCAATGATCGATTCTTTTTAGATTATAAAACGTCCCGCCGAAAAATATTATACGAAGTCATCATTGAAGAGAGCCCGTAAAATCGCGACGAAAATTGTATGGTCATTCTTAAATGCATTTCGGATGTAGGAAAACGGCAACAAAAAAATATGTTTTTTCTCAATGATAATCGAAATAAATCTTCAAATATCATGTCGAAGAAGATAAATGTGTTTCTGGTTTTATATATATCATTGAAAAATGTCAAGTTTTGTCGGGCAGTGTCAGTAGGCAGGTTTCGGAGTATTCCTTCAAGATTATGAGGATGTGATGTATTTTTAAGTCTGTTGGCAGTTTTCAGTTTTTCAGAACAGTCTTTAGGTTTCAGTTTTTGCAAGTCGTCGCAATTTAACGTCGCTTAATTATACGGCGGCGGTTGGCAAATAATTCGCAGAAAATATCTATTTAACTACTAATCGCTAATCAAATCTAATTATAACGGAAATTCGTTTGCACTATCGAGTACAGACGAAGGCCAAGTAAGTAGGAAGTGATTGCGAATTATTTGCCACCGATCAGTTGATTGGATCAGCATCGGCGGAAAGACCGAAGATTAAGATTCGATCTTAAGCCTCGAATTATTTTGGCAATTATTGTACTTGTCTATATTTACAAGTGTATCATACGTTCTACATCATGGAACACCGAGGAACAAACACGTGAATTATGCGTATCTTTTGCATTGTAATAAAAATTTGTTTCCGTATAACATTATAAATAAAAATTAAATGGATTAATAATAATATGAATAAAAAATAATTTAAAAACTACAATAGGGAAGATATAAATTCTGTCAAATATAAAGATAAAATAAAAAAAATAAATATATTTTTGAACGTGGAGTTACTTACTTTTATCAAAATAAGTTTATATTATAAAATTTCAGAACCTTTGACTTTTAAACAAAATATTTACTAAACAAAGAATTAAAATTTGTGAACAATTTTTTTTATATCAATATGAGAAACTTCTGAAGAAATTAGTGAGAACACATCATTTTTGCCTCACATTATAATTCTTTCAGGACGTTTAAAAAATTCACAAATTTTGATTCTTTGATTATATATTATTTTATTAATTTCTTAAAATATTTCTTAAAATATTTTGAAAAATTTAGAAAATTTTAATAAAATAAATAAAATTAATAAAATTTTCAAAAAAATATTTACTCACATATACACACACACGCGCGCGCGCGCGTTTGCGCTTAGTTCTTCGTATTTCCACTAAAGAGAATCGTCATAATGAGCAGACCGTCATCGGCAAACGACAACGAAATCGTCACGAAATTGAAAAGATTTGATCGAGAGGGAAAAGAAATCGCATTAATATTATATTTTGTACGCGGCTGATCACCGTTGATTCCAGCGTAAATCTACAATCTACATAATTTGAAAAATATTTGTTCGATCGATCGAAATTACGATTTCTATATGATATAAGTATACGTATATAGATATAACAGTAATCATTTTAATTACACGAATTATTAATTAACGTGATGTCTGAATTTTTCTTTTGATCATCGAAAAGCTTTTATACGGGTATTATGATTCACAAATACACTCGAAACTCGAGAGTAGATATTTACAACATTTAACATACTTCCACTGTATATCCGAATCTGCATAACATTTCGAATTACAGTTGAACGTAATCCCCGTATATATCGTCGTACCGTGCTGCACCGTGTTCGTTTAAAATATAGATTATTAATTTTTTCGCGAATATACAAAAATACGATTCTCGGTCAGCAGCACCGCACGAAAGTAATGCGACGTATGCGGTCATTCATATACGATCCTCTACGATCACGAATGATTATTCCATACAGTATATATTGAATTTATATATCCTTGGAATTAATCGAGATTAATCAATATCATTTGACAATGTGCAGCTAAAAGAATATAAAGTAAACAAAATTTAAGAATACAATATTAAGTTTGAAAAAGACGAACATTTTAGTGCTTTTAAAAATTTCAAATTTTCGTCACTTCTACTCATATTCTTCCAGCTGCAAATATTCTAATGATATTAACTATTCATCCAAATCGCTTTATTAACTATACTCATCGTGCCTCGTTAATTATAGTAAAGTAGTTTCGCTGCTCATCCGGCTGATAAATAAAATTACATATCTTGCTCTAAAGAAGAAATTGGCAGATTTTATGCATGAAGAGATGCATTCGAGACGCTTTAAAATCCAATTTCAAATAAACTATTACAGTTTTGTCCCATAATAATCGAGATTACAGCAAATGGAGATTAGTACATGTAGATCAATAAGTATCTTTTATAAAATAACATTATGCATTATATTATATGTTGATTTTCATTATTCTCATGTCAGATCGTGTAATCAACACTCCCATTCTCGGGAGGATCAATGGATGAGAAATGCACACATAATTGCCTCAAAAACATAAAAATCTCCAAAAATATATTCCCGTTCGTTTTCGCGGTAAATCGCATACTCAAGCGAAGTAACCCTTAAATACAAATCATTCATATAAAATATTCAAAAAGGATTCAGAAAGAATCATAGAATAGTATATAAACGTATAAAGCTTACATGTTCAGATGAAAAGAACAACAGAAGAATTTTCAAAATCTGCGAATTTATACCAGTTTACATCAGTATTATAATTATAAAATCATATCTGTATTTAAGGGTTAATAGCATCGACGAGAGAGAAAGCCAATTGTGTAAAAAAGAGAATAGAATTGCCAATCCACATGTATAAATGATTTACTATATTTAAACTGGCGACTGCATCAGTCATCTAAAACCCAAACAATATTATCGAAACAGGAGGAGTATTCAATATTTTAATAGCCCTGTCCATTTGAAAAAGTCTAATAAATAGATTATCTAATAAATAGATTAAAGATTAAAATAATCATCTATTTTTAGAATATTGTTCAAGAGATTTGAAATGATTAATTTTATGTTATTAATAGCTCAAAAAAAAAAAATCTCGTTTTACGCAGAAATTTTCCCAATCGTCAAATAGATAATTTTTAAATTATTTCATTGTTTGACTAATGTATATTTTAAATGCGCATCTTTTTTTCTACATATTTATAAATGAAAATTTTTAGAGATACAAAAAACATTGCTATTAAGATATCTATTTTCATTATTAAAAAAAAATGCGCGATGTCCTAGAAAGTACTCAAATAGACAATCAGACATTGATGAGCATGTTTCACGTGTGTAAAGTGTATCATATTAAAATACAGGTTTTCTTAATAATTCTTCATTTGCTTTTCTTTCTTTTTTTATATGTGTGACTCGCATTTTGCGCGTATGCCGCTCTGGCACATTAGCGCGATAATCATAATAACAATAATAATGATGATGATGATGATAATGATGATAATAATAATAATAAACTTATTTTTGTTCTTTTTATCTTACTTTTGTTTTCGTCAAATTATCTAAAAATATCGTATGTGTTATATGTATCTTCGCTTTCGATCTCGTCGACCTCTCTTATTTTCCTCTTCCACTATTTTTATTTTTCTTTCTTTCCGCATCACTGGAAACTTCCGCCAGTCATAGTATATTTATTATAAGTTTCTACATATAACGTCTATGTATATTTATCATAATAGTACTTTATGCACAAGTAATACACGGACGGTAGTGCCTAAGAGGTCAACCGAGATCCAAGAAGAGTTCCAAATATGATAATCATATCTGTGTATATGTACGTGTGTTCTATCTTAAGCGAAACAAATAAATGCGGTTCTTGATTTGCGTTATCAAATTATCATTAGAAATAATTAAAGAATTATAAAATTTAATTTAATTATTCAATATAACTGAAATAGACTGAATTTATATTTGAAATTAATTAAAATTATAATATAAAAGGAACAACCCTGAGGAATAGCTCAATATCAAGCTGTTCCTCCCTGATAAAGTGGATTGCAAGGTTCACGAAACGTTGGCATTTCAATAATCAATCTGGACACGAAGAAAACCCGCGAATAATCTTTATAATTAAAATTGTATTTTTTTAAATTAATTTACACAATATAAAATAAATTTATTCTGCAATTCTTCAATTGAGTTTCCAAATCCAAATTGAAGATATAATTCGAATAACTTTTTAAAAATTTTTTTGAAACTAATTCAAAGATATAAAAAAGAATTCGAATAAAATTCAAAAATTTATTGTTTAAATTAAAAAATTCTTCTCTTTATGAAATTTTATTTGAATTCAGTATTCAAGAATTTATTAATAGCGCAAATCGAGAATAAACTGTGTAAAGGAACGACAATGTTTTGAGCCGTTCAAAACGAACGTCTTCATGTTTCAAGGATGCGATATTCTTACATAAAAATATATCACTAATTTATGGAGCATACTCGAATTTCGTTCGTACGTCGTGAATTATTGTCAAAACAGTCATCGGCATCGAGATAAGTAATTAATCTTTCGATGCAATAATTAATCATTCACCATCTTGCAAAGTCTTCAACCAAATTATCGATAATGAGCTCTGTTTTAACAATAACAAGATGTACAGTATATTAGGAGGTAGTCGTTTGCTGCGTTAATCCTTAGCATATTATATCATATGACTTATTATCTCACTATCCTACATTTCTGATTTTAACAGTCGATACATGCTACACTTACTTTATATTTTTTATAGTTTTTAATTCTTAGATAACCACATTATTTGTATTCGAAAAGCGCCGAGAATAATATAGATCTAAAACGTGTTTATAACAAATCTAAATTATACGTAAATGTGTAATGACAATAAACGATTGTATCTCTTTCGAGACATTTCCACAGTCATCATTAATTAACAATTGTTAATTAACAATTATTAATTAGTAATCATTTTATGCAATGAACAAAATGGCGTACGCCTATTTTTTTCAATCACGTTTATCGTTTAATAAAAAATCAAATTTAATTACAAATTAAATTTAATTAGGCTTTCTGTCGACTTTTCTCTCTTTTCTGAAATTTATGTATTGCAGTTTAGATCTGTATTGTTCGCTTGGCGCTTGGTTTCTCTGTAATGCTTCGTAGATAATTTCTACCTTCGCGAGGCGTCTGTGCGAAAACCCGACACATCAGTCATCGCGATGATTTTTTTCAGAACATCAATAGAGAGAATACACGCAAGGATTAAAGCAGAGGTGCACGCGAGCGCATACCCGAAGCATGTACGTTCGTTTATGAGCGGTCGAGGACCGACTGACCAAAATCGACGATTTAAGCTATACATTATAAATCTATGTGAAGTATACACTTTTTACATGTATATAATTATAGATCCTTTGCCTGCTTTTTATGCATTGCAACCATGAAGAAAAAGCCTCCCTATCGCAACGATTGATCGAATGGAATGATCAGCAGTTTTCCTCCGTCTCTTTTATTTTTTACGTATTTTCGGAAATATCACGCCTGAGAAATGTAACGCACAATGTAATGCGTTTGAAAACATGTTATTTTCGAAAAGGAAATACAAGGCATATCCACTATACTTATTTGAATTTTAGATTGTAATGTCTGCAAAAGATCTGTGACTCTTTAATTTAAACTTAAGAAAAATTCAATTTACTGAAAAACTTCTCAATTTATCTCAATTTATATTCTTAGATATCCAAGTTTTTTAAGATTTATAAGAGATTATTTATATTTCTTGTTATTTACTAAAAATAATTTTAAGAACAATTTAAGAGTTAATGTACACACACGCACGCACACACACACTCACGCACGCACACACGCACGCACGCACACACACACGCACGCGCACGCACACACACGCACACACACACACACACACACACACACACACACACACACATAAATAAATAATGTGT
>Ga0157364_1000422_pt1 | contig 28008 bp, 11 predicted proteins | sample AttsexASBM2_FD_111476 | JGI IMG/M metagenome (GOLD analysis project Ga0157364, IMG submission 111476) | Fungus gardens microbial communities from leaf cutter ant in Ribeirão Preto, State of São Paulo, Brazil - Atta sexdens ASBM2 | ecosystem: Host-associated > Fungi > Mycelium > Unclassified ... | reverse complement strand
TCTCTCTCTCTCTCTCTCTCTCTCTCTCGTTCTTTTTTTCTTTCTCCTCATCTCGGTATCTCGTGCCGTTTATATCATCGTTCCGATTCTGTAATGCAATCAATAACAGAATATCCTCAGCGATTTCATTAACGGTAAATTCAAAACGCAGCTTAGTCTGAGATAACGAGATGGTGCGGTCCGTTTGTCACTTACATCTGTTTTTGAGCTTTTCATGCGGAGGCTGTGCTCTCGCTTAAATGCCTGTTTACATGTAAACAATCAAATAATAATTGGAAATTGTATTAAGACTATTCTCATTTATTTTTTTTTACATATATTACTGCAATTTAATAATATATTTATTTTGTATATAAATTTATATTTGTTTTTGTTCTATATATAATATATCACTATTATAATTTTTAAAAAAAATTATAACATTAAAAAATAATGTAAATAGTATTATAATCTGCGTTATAAATATGCTTGGAATAATTCTAATTTCAGAGCAATTAATTTCGATCTTTAAAAAGTTAGACTAGATTAGAAATATATCTTCCTTCTCTCTCTTCTTCTCCCCCCCCCCTCTCTTTTTCTCTAAAAGGTTCACAACTTAACGATTGCCGCTGTTCAATAATTCAAAGTAAAGATTGGTGCGAAGTTTTTAATGAATCGCCTGAGTTTCTTACTGGTTCTTAGGCGCAGTAGAACGTATCTTTTTATCGTGCATTTTATGCGCAAATGATCGCTAACTTTTCCGCGCGTAATCTCGATTAAAATTACGATCTACAGAATTTTTGTACACCAAAATATGTGAACATTTATATTGATATAAATAATAATATTATTATTATTAATCTTAACATTTAAGTCTAACATTCGTGCACATTTAATTCGTTAAATACAATTTTTGTGGAATAATTGTAAGATTTGTGAATATACTACTAAATATTTCTATCGTATAAAATATTTTTATCTGTAAATTTTAATATTGTGTTTTACTTTTATTATAATGTTATTTATTTTGTCAACATGAAATAACTGTTTATTTAGAATTGTTTGTATTATCTTAAGATTCAGAAGGTGCACTGTGTACCTCCGCATGGAAACAGCATGTACTGCACGCGGTCGCGGTAGGAATTATTTTGGCAACACGAATTAAGACGAAGCCTGTCCGCGGCTTTGTATAAAGTTGCTCGAACACACCGACCGGTTAATTGACGTAGTTGTAAGAGTATCCCGGAAATGTTGATTGCTTCAGCAAGTTTCTAACGTTCAGTCAGCACGTCAGTTTGTTTCGTGCCGCTGACCAAAGTTCGCAAGAGCGCAGGTGCATGCCAGGCCACGTATAAAATAATAGCCTCAAGAAAGTTTCATAAAGGCGATTAGATTCTACGGAATGTATCGTCAAATCATATTTATTTACGTTTCTCCTTCGCGTTTAATTAAACAAAAATTGGCAGCAACATTTATCACAGCATTTATACAAACGCAGCACTTAATATAGTAATCTTACTTTTACTTACGTTATATAATAATGAGATATTATAACTCAGCTTAAGTATTAACTTCAATGATTCTAGTTTTATCCATTTAGTTCGTTTTAGTAAAAGAAATTTCAATCATTTTGGGAACGTATATATTAAAGAAATTATTTCTCTCTCATATTTCATTTGAAATTAATCCATAAATAAATATTCATGCAATAATTGTGAACTATATATGAGAAATATCTTTATTGCATGCATAGTTCATACAGTTTGTATGTAAAAAAATATCTACGTAAAAAGAGAAGACTTTTTACAATTTCGATACGAGGAAAACTTTTCTGTCATTACTGCGATGCGCGATGCTTATATACAGATGTCCAGTCATTCCCGTCTGCGTTGTATTAAAAGTCGAATATCGAAGTCTGAAGTTTTTTTGCCATTCATTGCGTATCTAGCGCGCGGCGGCTATACGCGGACTTTATAGGACCAACGTGACAGGAACACCGAAACGCTCTTGACTAGAAAACGTCGAATAGCAGCTCACCTCGCGCCGTAGAGCGATCCAAACGAAATTTGACGCTTAACGAAACTCTAGTCACAAAGGCCCGGGCTGTCAGCAAATAGCCTATCCACGGGTTATCCCCGGAATTCGACACTGAGACCCGGACCGCCCCGCGTTAACACCGGATGGATATTCTGCCTGGGTGTTGCCTTAGGCTACTCTAGGATGAAGCTATGCCCATAAAGCTGTAACATTCCACTTTATCCTGCTTTGTGCTTATAACGGCCAGAGTGCTTGTTAGACATTTATAGCGAAATGTGTTATCGAAGGGTCATCTCGGCACAACGCAATTTGACATTGTACGATAGGCGACAGAATTAATGCTGTCCGTTAACTCAATGTTTCCTTTCCCATCCGTTACAAGAATTTATCCTTGGATTTTAGTATATCTTCATATTCCCATTACTTGTATAAAATTTACAAAGAGTTACAAAATTTGTTTAAAATAGTACATTTACTTCAGTCAGTGTTGAAATAGTCATATCAGTATTTAATATATTCTCGTAAATTAATATACAAATTATTTAATAGCAGAATTGCAATTTTCCAAATTTTTGTTGCAAAAATTTATTCTTGAATTAGTACTTCTCGTATATTTATAAATTTGCAGTTTATAGAAAGTTATAAAATTTGTTTAAAATAATATTTACTTTATTGAAGTAGTTAAATTCTTATTTGATATATTGTCTAACAATAAGGAAATTAATTAATAGCAGAATTATATTTTCTCTTTTAAATTTTTGTTTCTTGTTCAACTCTTTCCTTTGTCTGTCTCGTTCTTTCTCTTTCTCTCTGTAGTTTAGATCTATATAACTCTCGTCGCTTCATTTATCATCACGATGAAAAAGAACATTTCGGCGCGCCTTCCCCTCGAGATATCCGTTACTCCGGACTGTGCGCAGTAACGATACTGGCACGGAATGTAACCTCGGGAGTGCTCCGAAAATCGGTGTACGGAAACGCGTGCGGCGTATCAGAGCGAATTAAATTTCGTCTCCCGTCTGGCGAGATCGTCTTCGTCTCCGCCTTAATGCCGGCGGTTATCTCTCCGCAGATAACGAAAGCTGACGTTCTCCCGAGATAACGAAAATGTCGCCAAAGTACGGCACCCGACAGTAGATATATATATACCCGGTGGTGGTACCGACCAGAGTCGCGGAATCCGCTCACCTATTCTACAGGGGAGCAGACTTGCAATTGCGCGAGGGTGCGCGATTACACGACGTCGCGGGAGAGAGAGGGATGGAAAGGAGGAACGCGGGGCAAGAAATTGCAAAAGGGTAGGTCTTACACATACACAGTGGGTGAAATCAACTGAATCTCGTTTTCGTTCTTCTTTCCTCGATAACCGGGTGCATTTGATAAGGATGTGGGGGCATCTTCGAGACCATCCAATATTGAGTCGGGTCTGGAACGTGCCTCGAATCTCGTTGATAGCAATAGCTTCGACTATCTTGTTATTAAAACGCATAGAAGAGAATATTATTTATCAAAGTCAAATTGGTGGCAGGCGGGTGCAGCTAAAACGTAATGTTTTTATCGAATCTCTTTTTTTATATTTTATTTAGGTATATAGTTAATAAACGTTTTTTCTAATGAAAAAATTTCTTTCTTAAAGATCTTACGGTTGCATTGCATCACGTAGATTAAATGAGAAAAGCACGAGACGACATGACTTAAGGATTAATGATACTGGAGTAGGTATAGCAACGAAGATTTGCATAATAAGTAAACGGCAAGTAAATAGCAAATGATAAATTGCTATAAGTTGGTAACTCATAATCGAATCGCGAGGTAGAAACGGAAGCGTTCTATGTTTTCATTTACGGAATAATTTTCTGATATTGCAAAACATTCATTGTATTTGTCAATTTTTTTTTAAATCCCATAAAACATAAAGATAACTATTAAGATTCAAAAGACCAAAGAAGTAAGTTAGTTATTCATCCAACAAGCTGGTTATTTGGCATAAAAGTGAAATCAAAAGAGAATGCGATTTTATCTTTAATTCGGTTTAACTCCACTGTGAATAATATGGTTTTTACGTTTGTCATTGCGCAATGTTAAAGCTTGTAATTTCACCATGAATGGTTCTTATAGTCGACAGTAAACTTTTTAACGATCGATGAGAACATTAACGGACTGATAAGCAGCATCATAAAGAGTGTTTTATAACTGACGAACCGGAAAATTACGGCCATATCTAATCGCAAATTATGTAAAAACGGTGTCGCTGTCAGGAAACGCTTATTTGTGAGAGGCAGCTTAATTGATGATGAGAAATCGGCACTTGTTCGATTTATTATTCCCTACGGAAGAAACATTATAATGCTAAATCGACGTGTACTTTATATATCGTGTCTCGCGTGCTAATGATTCTTCGATGACGCGAGAGTTATAAACTCAGCTTGCGCGTACCTATTCAGATTTATCGTCATGTTACAAGTCATAACTTCCTCGTCAGCTGCGTCATTCGAGAATCGGATCGACCTACTTATCACTTGTGCGCTTGCGCCAATGAATGTGTGTTCTCGGTCACTGTATTCCCTGAATATTCATCATTAACATATTTAACATAATGTGCAAAGAATCTGCTTCGTTTTACGTCCAAGTTATAATTACATCGAGTATATCATCATAATTTTAGATTGTAGATATGTAAATATGCTTTAACTTCAACCAATATTCGAAAATAACAAATGTATATATTTGCCCCGTGAGAACTGTGGAGTCACCGTAAAAAATATATATATAAATAATAAATTAACTGTGTGGAGTTATCGTAAACAAGATTTATAAACAATGAATTTCCTGATTTATAATGAAACAGTCTCCTTTCTTGCTAGAAAAAAAGATATTTTGCGATAACAAATGAAAACCTGATTTTAATTTGTCTGTGCATAATTTACTATTAACTCTTTGAGAAGCAGTGGGATGTATGTCCCATCTTTTTATTTTTAGTTTTTTTTTTATTTCTGCAGTCTATTTTGCAGTTTGTATGTGCATATTAGTACTTTTTAGACTGTAGGGAACTAAGTTATGTAACTCTTATGAAAAAATACGTTAATTTATTTATTTGCAATTTTGTTATAAATAATTAATGTAAAAAAACTTGTTTTTTTTCAGAATAAATTCGGCTATTTTTTTCAATTGAAACATTAAAAAATATAATAGTATCAAATGTATCTTTATTAATAAAAAAAGTTATAAGCAATGAAACAAGCAATGAAACAAGCAATGGGAAAAGCATTGGAAAAGCTTTGGCGAAGGAAATCCAGGCATACGAAAAAGGCGTTTAAAGATTTATAGTTTATCTCTTTTCGATATTTGAAAATGTTATTACAACAAACAGTGAAACAAAATTTACAGAAGTCAATAAATATATATCTCGGAATCTTTAACAACCACAGATTGACTTCTATATAGCTTTCTATATAAACTTTTCACTGTTTGTTATATTAATTAGAAGAGTCTATAACTCATTAGTTTTTAATTTAATTATTAATCGTTATTGAAAATATTATTGAAAATATTATTATATATAATAGTTTGGATAAAAGGAAGAAAAGATTTTAATTATAATATAAATTTAGACATCTCGAGATATAACTAAATTTAAAGAATTATATTTTTTTCGCGAAAGAGAGAGATTTAAATATAATTATTCTCCAGAGCTAATAACTCTCTTCCTTTTAATTACTTTATCTTTAAAGATTTAAATTACGCGAATAGTAAAAAGAAGCTTCCACGTTTGACGATTAAATGGCATTTATATAACATTGAGGATCAATGATCTACTCTGTATCATGTGGCCGGCAATTAACAAGAAATTTCAAACTTGTGGAGGAAATCTGTTTTCAAAGCGATGACACTTCGAGATATCGGATAATATTTGACGATGAATTAACTGTTACCAGGTTGCCGTGCTCTACATACCGTGTTCTATAGCATCTGCGTGCATCGATTATCTCCGCTCCAATTACCCGTGGATAATAAGCGGTTCGTATCTCGTAAAGAGGCAGCGGCGATCATATCACATTCTCGAACGCGATTCTAAAGTGCAAATGAAGAGTAAAACCGTTCTATAGAAGGATATGAGGAGGAATCAGATTAGCTGGCTGATTCATGGTGAAATTATAAGTGAAGTGTAGTTCCGTATCTATCATGCACTTCACGTGTTTAGCGTGTCTCGAGCAAGCTAATATCGACGATTTTCTTGGTATTGCGCGAGCTAACTTAAGAGAGAGAATGCGAGTACCGGCAACAGGGTAGCGCTGTTTAGGACAGCTCGCAATCAGAGGAGGTGTCTGCAGCCGACCGACGTCGGTAACTATATGACGAAGAGGCGAGGGAAGATCCCTGAGTTAAGCACTCGAGACAACCGCAGGAGCTGCGATTTAATATTAACGCGGACGACGCGGCACACCGTTCCCGACGGCGTTGATTACACTCCATTGTACTCTCTCTCGCGCCTTCGGTAATCTATATACGCGCGCACCGCCGTGTGATGCATATACCGGTCCGTATATCAAATGTGTCCGTACCAACGGAAGCGGGGACCAGGACCATTCACGCCGAGCGAGGAGAGAGAGGGGGGAGAGAGAGAGAGAGAGAGAGAGAAAGAGAGAGAGAGACGAGCAGGACGAGAAAGAAACAAGTATATAACGGGGCGTTTCTGAATTTCGGAATTTCGGCCGAATCTCGTTGCTGAGTGGACTGGCTTTGAATACGTATTCCCTTGGGTTGGCCTCGATCCTCCTTTCTCTCTTGTGCTCCTTTCGTGCGTATTTCCTCCGAAGATATCCAGGGTTTCACGTTCGATTTTCGACCTCGCTCCTTGCGGTTCCGGAATCCTCTCGCGATTTGCCTACGAATCATTTTTTGCGATCGCCGAGTTTTGTAAACACGCTGCGTTTTGTCGATGTATCTCGGAATCATATTGAGCATAGACTACGTCATCTACCTAGATGGATTTCAGTATCTTTTCAGTACTTCCGTATTAAACAGAGTGATCTGGAAATCGTTCATCGATGAAACATTTGTCTATTTCTAGAAAATGATTCGATTGAATTGTATTGCTTCTTACTTTCTACCAAGTTATTACATTGTCTACATGTCTAGAAAACAATTATCTCTATTCACAATTATCAACAAAATGCAACATTTGCTAATCGTTTACTTATTTGAATGTCAATTCTTCTGTGGCAGTTGAATTGAAATATCAAGCTTCACTGTCGTGCGTCATGTCGTGTATACGAAGCCCAGGTGCGTTCTATCGAAAATTGGAAGGCAGAAGAGCAGCGGAGAATATGGCGGTGTCGGCACAAGAATGGCGCGTGATTAGTATGTCTTTCGGGATTGATATATATCTCTGGAGAAGAACGTGACCGCGTTTGCAATCAACGTGTCGCTCCTCCAGGCTCAAAATCGTCATCGCCACCTGTCGATTGTGCAATTTGCGTGGTCGCGCATCAACGCGGCATAGATCGACGACCATCGAGTCGAGTTGAGGCCGTGTCTCGATGAAAATTTAATTACTCTTCGGGTTTAGCTAAATTCGTACATTCACTGATTCAGAAAAGCTCAGTTAATTTAATTAGAGGATTTTGCTCAATTTTCAAAATGGCAAGGAAATATTGTTTCGAATTTTTTAAATTTTTAGAAAAAAAATTTTTTTTTTTAGATATATTTGTTGTTTGAAATTTGAACATAATTTTGTACCTTGATGATCTTTTGCGTATTTTATATATAGGGAATAAGAAGATAATTTTTATGCTTTGATTTGAATACTCTTTTTTTCTTATTGTGAAATTCTTGTGTCGCTGATTATAAACTTAGATAGAAATGTTTAAATTTGAAATGATGAATTGCAATCCATCTATTAATTATTATAACTGTACAGATATACGAAAAAGTTCAGATCATTTAATTTTTTTCATTTGCACGATGAATCTTTCTGTTCCTTTGTCAATTATTGATATCACGCTTGCACGGCGTTAACAAGAATGATTTCTTTCAGATCAAAATGGTTATGCGAAAGTGCGAAACGATTACATTTTAACGAAGTTGTTGGAAGTAATCAAAAGATTTCACGATAGTTTTTATAAAACGTTGCAGCGTAACGATACGTTTGGCGGTAATTTATTTCTCGTCAGTGACGGTCTATTCCAGTTGCTTTTATCGTGTCATTGAGTAAAGTGGGGCATAGCAACTCGGAAAGCAATTGTACAGCATCGCTGCGATTGAAATTGTAATTCCGTAGTGTTTCCTCTTGCGCCTACAGTAATTTTATTCTGTTTGATATCGTCATTTAAATTGCAATTAAATATGATACATATAAACCGAATGGAGTAAAGATCGTTTTGTACGCGCATATTTCTCATATATTCAAATGATGAGATAAAGGTATACAGTCCCATTTATCTCAGAAACTGTGTCTGAATATAAATCTTGTTTGCCGAGTAAAGTGTGCGTTTTCAGCATGTACTCTTTGTTCAGTTCGTGGCAATGTAACGTGACTAGCCGCGTCAGCTCGTGCATTACATGAGCGCTCTCTTGATAATTTAGTAGTACGTCCGGCTTTCGCCGTTGGCGTAAAATCCATTAATTTTCTTTCGGACGCGATGAATATACTGGCGTGACGTAAATTAAATCGTTATTCGGATTTCGCGCGGTAAAATTAAATGCGAATTTAAACAAAATCCTCTTTCCGTGCCCCGAGCTCGCGCGCGCGCATGTATAGCTATAGATTTTACGTTGTAGCTATGTAATTTAGCTTGACACTTGTATTCAGAGCGTGTCGGATTGTTCATGGAATTACCGATAATTTTATTTAAATCCTGCAGTCACGGATTGGCTCGTCGCCCGACATGATAATTGTACGCTTTATTTTTTTCCAGGGACTTTGTTTAATGTTCTTTATTTCGAAGATTCGATTTATTTGGAAGATATTTTTGTTATTGCATTGATTGATTATATACATCAAAACTGAATTCGATTACGAGCTGTTAGTTTAGTGGGGCTTTCATTGTTATTAGCTAATTAACAAGTTCATCAATTAGAGAGGAACGTGCCGAGAATTTTCCTACATATAACGAGGTACTTCCATCAGCGAATTAATAAATGATTCAATGATTCTGAAGCTGCTCCGCGTAAAGTTACGTAAGACGTTGGAGGACTTTCGCGGCGCGTAAATGTTTAATTGAAATTCTGTCTCCTGATCCATCCGTTCTCTTAAACAAGAGACATTTAAAATACACAGATATCTTCGTTTATCAGAAGAGATACTTTCCCGTTTAATGAAAATTAATCACGAAGGACATCTATATTCAGCTCGAGAAATTATCAGTTGCGGTAAGATGGCTTAATTAGGTATGAAATGAGCTGCTGGATTATAATTGTGAATTATGAATTGAGATATCGCGTCTTACTGTGCTTTCTTGCAGAATTTTGAGTGATTATTTTAAGAAAGGCAAGTTTTATTTAACAAGTATCACGAAAGATTTTATCTAATCTGTCGCTTATAACGTATATTCTCAAAAATATCGATGTGAATTTAACACCATATGATGTCTACATAATTCTCACTGTGTGATATTAATATTAACATCATTGATATTAAATTCACCATGATAATATTAACACCAATACGATGAGAATTATAATACCGTTGTACATTCTAAAAAATATCGATGATATTAAATTCACATCGATATTTTTTTGACTGTACAGATTTTTTATTTAAATTCCCATTTATGTAGGTTATTTTTATTACAAGTTAGATAGACTATTTGTTACCAGTGCGAGGTTAAATTTTGCAGTTTCGTAAGTTACATAGTACCGGCATTATGCAGCGGATGTCTCGAGGCAGCTTGCTATTCTCATTCACTGCACGATTTGCTGACGGGCAGAAAATGTCCATCGATCAATGGTGTCCGGCCTTCAAACATGCGTTCGTCTATATACTTGTCTTGACGCGAGATCAAAGCGAGGGGACCAGTTGAGTCCTCAGGGTCGGCGACCTCCAACTATTCTCGGCTTTGCTAGAAGGATGTTGCCGGCCAGCTTCGATCTCTCACTGCGGCGAGAATTCTCCTACGGCAGAGACATTGACATAGTGGCACTAGCTCTTGGTTAAAGGCGACTCACCTCTGACCCTCCAAGTACCGTCAGATTAAGGGATGAATACACGTATAGACATTAAACCGGCGCAATGGCTGGTGTGTCGACCGAGAGGCTGAAGGGAGGAACGCCGCCTGATTAGCATTCTAAATTGAAGCGCTGTGGTCGAACGGTCGTGGAGCAGGTCCAGTTTAGGTTGGGGGTAATTCAGAATAGACCCTCTCCTATCCTTCCCTGAGCACCAACTTCACTCTAGACAACTCCATGTCCATATCATCGTCAGTCTCGCTCACTCGCTCGTTCCATTCTCTTCTGTCCTTTACAGTTCTCCGCGATCGACTCATCAGTTAGATCGGGCCTACGCTATGCACCGCAATAGGTTAGACATTTGCATTAATCGGTAACCCTTCGTGTAACCGTATTGGACTGGCCTGATACCGATTTCGACTGATTTCGATTCCGCTCTATTCTATTCTCTGACTGATTGCGACATAAAGTATTCAAGTACTTTGTATTGCTTGAAAAAAAAATTGACTGAGCTATGATCACTAGTTTTTTTTCTATCGTTATTATAGTCCTCTTCTACTAACTTCTACTACTTCATTTTTTTGCTACCTCCTTGTTACGACTTTCGTAACAAGAAGAATAAATTCGTTCGGTTTGTAAGACTGTAATTGATTTATCTTATCGATAAATCTCTTTTTCAAATGATACAATAATATCTAAATTAAAAATCTATATAAAATATTTGATTTATTATATCAAACGTAATCTATTCACAAAATAATGAAGACAAAAAAATATATTCATTCAAATATTTATAAAGAATGCTTTAAATAAATAAAAATATCGGTTTATAATAAGGAAAAGAATAATAAACTCATAGTAACAATAATTTGTTTTTATGATGTAATATCTAAATTAAATTCATATAGAATATTCGATATCAACTATTTGGGGTTGGCTAATTAGTCTAATTATATTTATTTGAAACAAGTTAAAGTTGTACATTTAATAAGTAGATTACGATTTTGTATATTATTTGCAATCTCATTTTATAAATGTTTATGTTCATATGGTCATTAATTTATGAATTATCAATTAAACTTTATTCAATGCAATAAAATACGCTTTTGAATTTTCTCAAGTTAGATTGTTTTAAATTTATTAAACAGGTGTTGTTAAAATACATGATATTTTATTTTTTTTATATTTATTGATTTTTTGCATATTGTATGTGTCACAATTTGAATGTAAATTTAATTAATTAACTTATTGTCAGTAGAACTTTTTTCTGATTGTGATGTTCGATTAGTGAGATAATGGAGCATAAATAATGCATATAGACCATAGAAAATCAACAGAACACGCAATTTGCTACGACATGAAGATAATACAGTCAGTTGTGTGGTGTAATAACCACCAATCATAACGAGTAGGCTGTCTTGTGATGAGAAATAGGAAGGATGAGACGGAGAGAGACTGACAAATGACCGACGATCCTGTCTTGTAAAAACAGTTGCACTGGCGGTCTTAGTCTCCCTTTCTCCTTTCCGACTCTGCTTCATTCATTTCCTCATCTCGCGGCCATTTTCTACGCATTCTGTAGTCGCCATGGCGACGCCCGCTGCGGGTGATTATAGCCGGTACTGGCTAAAGCCTTCCTTAATTAACACGGGCTTAAGCCATTTTCGTAACGACATTGCCTCTGGTATGCCTTACGTAACGATACAATGCATATGTGCGTATATATGTATAATTTTATTATGTATATTATTTATAAAAATGTATTATCTTTGAATATTTTTTTAACTTATTTATTTAATATAACAATTTGTTTTCTAATGGTAGATATATAATGCGAATGAATAAATAAATAAAATTTTTACGTAATATCCAGCTGCTAAAATGTAAAAATGTTTGAAAATAAAAGTTTTTTTGAATTTCTTTATTAAAAATTTTTAAAGAATTTCTCGCTATGAGATGTATTACTTCTCGTAGCGATAAAATAAAGATGACATACGTATTTATATTGTTTATGTACAATTGTTTATTAAATATATGATAATAGACATTTCTCTATAATAAATACGTAATATTAATTTTATCTAAATTGAAGAGATAACATATTTTAAAAGATAGTAAGATATTTTAGAAAAAACTTGCTATGTAAGACAGAAACAGACTTTTATTTCCGGAATTGAAAAATAAGGACAAATTATCATATATTGTACAACTAAAATTCATATCTTTATGTTACATGCTTTCAGCATTAGATTATTAATATCTTTCTAAGATGTCTATAATAGGTATCAATATTATTAAATTGCTTGTCAATTTAATTTGTAATATTATTCTAGGTCTTTTAAGATTGCATTTCAAGACTTAAAATTGAATTCGGCGCACAGTTTGCAGGATTGGATACACATATATAATTCACTCCGAATTATTTAAGCACTAAAAATCCAACTTGACTAAGGCTATTTCCTAGTTATTGCATATTTTTTTAAGATATTTAATGTAGAATTAAAAAATATTCTATACGTTGTTCGTATGCGCTGCTATAGATGATCGATTATATTTTTTAATAATAATAGTACTGATACTATGAATTTATTATTAATAGAAAAATAATATTATCAAAAAAGCGTTAATATAATTTACATAAAGTAAATTTACGTAAAGTAACGATAAATTGATTCACTTTCAATCTCTGTGTGAGAGCCACATATATTTATTATATCTTCAAATACACACGCAGCAAAAGTACATGGACGCATACATATATATAAAAGGGACCGATAATAAGGTGCAAACATTGCCGTCTGTCTTGTTTGCCTAATGATAAATTTACCTTCCTAATAAGATTAAAGAGGCAGACGCGTAGGATCTTAAAGAGACGCCACTAAGTCGATAAGCCCAAAATATCCGGCGGAATATTAATATCCTAGTCGAATATATAGGTTTTTTGCACGAATATCTCGTGAATACAAACAGTCGATTTGTGTAACAAAAAGATAAAAAAATAATATGTCTCGAATGATATCGGTCAGAGGTGTAATTTTGAAATATTACGTAATTATGTCGCGTCGTTACTGACTGAGTATTCGAAATTTCTGCCTTTGTGGCGGTAATTCGCACATGTACACAGGATACGATATAATTAGCGGACTTAATACGTCCGAGTTAACATTTCCAAAACGCTGAACCAAGCCTTCACTCGCAGCTGCCAGCGTGGAGCAACTATTAATCGTCGCTAATGCTGGCAAAGTTGATTATCAGTAGTGGAAGAGTTCTCTTTCTCTCTCTTCTTCCTTTTCCTTGTGAAACTGGGTTAAATTTTGCTTATGACGCAAAATATCATTTAATATCTTTGTCAATCCCGGTTTTGGAGTGACTAATGATTACGGAGCGAAGACGATTTTGAAAAACTATCGGTGCATTGATCGATCGTAGCGCGGACACGAACGCGCGCTGTAATTTCCTACTATGCTCTCCTCGGAATCAGGTTGCACAACCCGTGACAGCTTACGGACAAAGCCGTCGCTCGTTATCCGCGATCGCACTTGCTTATATGCTGTAGTTCAGGATGATATAGGGGCCGTCGTGAAATATCGTTCACGCCCGCCATTATCGCGAATAAGCTCCTGCATATATGGATGTAAGGATGTACAAGGCTAATCGAGTCGAGGCCGTTTGTACGGGACTACAGCTTGATTGCGCTTCAAACGCCTCGTAATATTTTACTCTGTCAAACGTTTTAGGCGAGATTGATGCGCAGCTTCTAAGAAGTTCGACGCTTTTGTTATATATAACAGACATGGATGATTAATGCAGAACTTTCTGCAATGTTGTAGCGTACATTTTCGTTCGAGCTGAATTAAAGGAAATAATATCGTCTTTTAGAAATTTATTAACACATCAAAATTGTTTTATTTTACGTAGCGCTTAAATGTTATTTTGGAATTCTTTTAATATCGATGACAGTGTCGTATTAAAGTATGACTTGAGTGAGTCCAGGACAGCAAATTTTTAGGGACCTCAAATTTTAGAATTTTTTTTAATTGAGTATTGAAATAATGTTGTTTATAGATTATTTAAAATCAGTAAATAAATAAAATGAAAAAAATTATTCTTTCTTCTTTATATCGAATTCAAAATTATGATTTTTAAATAAAACCGATATTATTCTGCATTAAAATGCAGAAAAGAGCATTTTTATAGATTAAAAAATTTATGGACTTAAATATGCCTATTTATTACAATAGATTTTTCAATTTTTATATTTTTATTGTTTTTTTTTTGCTTCGCGCGCGCGCGCGAATAAATAACAAATTTCTTAAATCAAAATTTTAAAATCACTTTTTAAATTGATTTAATAAAACTTTTGAAAAAATTTTCCAAGGTGACACGTTTTATAAAAGAGCGCTCGAAATATTTCAACCCATGATGGATACAAAACGGATTAATGCAGCCTCTGATCAATGACATGAATAAAAAAATAATATGCGATTTTTTTAAGTATTTTATAAAAAGAGATGTATCACTTCATATACGATATTAATAAATATTAGCTACTATATTGAAATAATATGATTAAAACATTGACAAACAAAACATACAGTGCAATATGAACATGCGCTTGCAATTGCACGAGTTGAAAAATACGCATGCCACTCGGGACAGCTTATATACATTTTATCGCGATGAATTCATGAAACGTGCGATAACGATATCTCGCTTGACGTTTTTCTTCGTATACCTCACGACGTGTTTCTTTCATATGAGTATCCGCAGAGTCACTTGAGGATAGCAAATATGGCATCATGTTTATCTGTGTACGTTTATATGTAATTTTTATATGTAATTTCTGTTTTTGATATTTTTTTTTACATGAGTATATTTATTTAATTCAGAAAATGCATATGAACGTAAAATATAAACTGTTTTTTTTCTATTTTTCTTTTCAATTTCTCTTTAATTTTAGAATTCATTAGATAATAAAGACATTCTTCAATTCCTAATTATTAAATAAATAGATTATATTTTTTATTTTAACTCTTTAATTTACAATTAATCAGGGTTTTTTTTAATTGATACTTATTATAAAGTTAATAATTAATTTTAACTACTTCTGGAACTTTAACTACTTCTGGAACATGATTGAAATTGTACAGAGCGGAAAGAAATAAGGTATTTCTCGTGCCTTTCAGTACATCGCTTTGTGGACGATGAAGACCATCAGTTATTTGGCCAATGGTTCCAACTGACTTTAATTCAGCTTTATTTGCATTTCGCTTCTTTGTTCTTCAATTATAGAGGGAAGAGTAGATGTGACCTTTGATTACGATGACTCGCGATAGAACACAGAACCTGGTGATCTTTGTACATTAAAAGTTATTCGGCGATGGAGTCTTTCGATGGGGGAACAGAAGTTTCGGGCACCTTCTATTTAAGGCTGGCACAGTGACAGCTCATGAAAGGCCGTACTTTCCACACGGGCATAATTTAATGAGAAAGCTGAATAGCTCAGCGACTTTCTTCTGTCGAGCAAGATTAGCGATAACAAAAGATTATGTAGGATTGGCGCTTCTTCCCTAATAAAAGCGTCTTAAGCTATTCGATCGATTATGTTGAAATATTAATATTAATCATTGGCTGGGTAACTCTATCGTCGTTACTACATGGTTATTACAAGTTTCCAAGCCATAGATAAACATTGATTGTCGCGAAATGCAAGAAAGTTTTAATTAATCGAAACTTAAGATAGTTTTTGTCATGCTATAAATTTTTCTAATTTACCTGAAATTATAGCATCAAGAATGTTAAATTTACAATTAGACTTACACAAGCCAACAAACTTGGAAGTAAATGTGATCGCTTACATAAGTTCAATACATCCTAAATCAATTTTACATAGAGAAGAAATTACGCGATGCTTTAAAAAAATATATTTTAAACTTAAATATATATATTCGAATGATTATAAATTAATTTTATATATATATATGATATTTTTCTCTTTAATTTATAATAATATCGATATATATACATATAAATATATAATTGTAGAGAATTGGGCTTGATTGTATTACAGTCAATCTTTCATCACTGATAAAAATGAGGTGCTGCGTAAACCATCCATCGCGTTTCTCAGCTTGAGTTTATATGCAAAAGTTATCAACAAAAACTTTAATCTAGTAGCTCGCCTTCCTTAATTAGTTTTTCAAGGAGATGCTTTTAAGAGCTAATGAATCAAAACGTCGCTAACTTATATAAGTCACGCCGTAATGCTCCAGCTTATACATTACATAAGGTGCGTTTTAATTTAGCGGATCGATCGTCGATAGATAATTATTTAAGCTGCCTGCATGTCGATTCGTTCTCGTTAAGGGTGCAAAGCGATTGCGTTACGTTGATCGTGACGTAACTCGCGCGCGCGGTTTAATTAGATAATCCTTTGTCACGCTTGCGTATCGTATTTGTACCTCGTTTGTGCTTGCTTGTGGATTGCAGTTTGTATCTTGAAATGTTAGTACTATGACGTAACGCGAAGTTCTGGAGTCAACATATTTAAAGTTTTAAGTACACGGTCCGCCTGACGCGACGCGACGTTGACTGTCATTTGCGGCTGCACGAAATAAATGAAATGGTAACAGAAATAGAAAAGAATTCTTGGTCTTGGCAAGGAAGAAATTTTTGTTGTATTTTTTTATTATATTATGTTTAACAATCAATAATTATGAATTTAAATTAGAGGTATAAATTATTAAAAATGTTACGATAAAAAAAATATATAAATAAATTATCTGTGTATAAATTTCTATTTATACATTATATATATATATAATGTAAAAGTACAGAGATTTTATTATTAATGACCTAAATTAAATGTATAATAATATTTTTAAGAAAAAGAAATAAAGTAAAATATTTCAGAAAATATTAATTAATTATATTGAGAGAGAGAGACGGGGGGGGGAAGAAAAATTACGCTTTAAACAATTAATGTTATGATGAGAATAGAAAATATATTATAATTAATAACATTAAAGTAACTTTATATAAAATCTATATTATAATATATATTATATTATTCTCTTTCTGGATCTTGACGTCTGGCATTATTAATATTTTACATATATGACCAGCTTAGTAAAGTTACAGCGTAATAGTGATTTAATATCACTTATACATTCGCTATTCGCTCTTACACGCCACGCATATTTTATAACGAGATTAGCGGACTTAATCTTAGATAAGGGCGGAATATAGGGAGATAGTATTAGGATATAAATCTATATTACCTAAATAGTCCATAAGTAAGCTAATATAGTTCTTACTTAGCATATTATTAGGATTTCCTTTAATTTTATATGTTCCATTGATTACGACATCATATAAATTAAATAAAATAAATTTTAATCAAGAGTTTATTTTTACTATGTCGATTTAGTAAATGTAATTAAAAATAAGTAAATGTTAATATGCCTCGTAATATACAAAGTAATATACATATAAAAATATAGTCAATAATGAGCAAATTTAGAATTTTATAAAGTGTTAAATAATTTATTAATATGATAATTTTGATTTACTAATAAAAATGACAATAGTATTAGACATTTTGTACAGAGTCTTTTTTGGTATTGAAATGTACATGAAGATTTACATAAATATAATATTAAATATTAAGATACTAATATTTTATTAAGCTTATTTAATATTTAATAAACATAATTAATATTAATTATTATGAATTGAAGAGAAACTAATAATTCCATCGATATTAAAAGATGTGGAATATCCAAAGAATATAACTAAAATAATTAAACTACGATAATTAAAGATCCATGGTTGTGACTTTGACTTAATTCTGCTTGCTATTTCGAAGAGCATGGTTGACCGCATCGACGCACCGACAGAATTTGAATCACACGGACCCGTGGAAATTTATCAAAGGCCAAATGTAGCGAAAACTGTCAGTCCGCGATACCGGCCCGTCTGCCGCAGGGTGCATATGCGCACCCGTGGAGCCGCAGATGTGCGTACAGTATAAAATACGCGCGTGTTATATGTATGCACGCATCCGAATACAATCTCACGGGGATAGCGTGTTACACAGGCACACGGTAATTTATCCCGCGGAAATGAAAAAAGGGGTTTTCGCAAAATTTGACGTGGGAATACGCGCTGCTTGCCGTTGCAGTCCGCCGCAGACACTTCGACGCTTGCGAGACAGTCTCGCGAACCAAACAATATCGGAGAAAGATTGTTTAATTAAAAAAAAAATTATATTGTGAAACAAATATTTTTGTTATATTATATCACATTAATTATTATATTAATATATCATATAAAATCATCAAGGCATATATCATCGAGAATATATTAAAATATCGTATATATTCGAAAGTACTGTGTTTAAAATGTTTAAAAAATTAGTTTTTATTTAAATATTTGAAAATATATTATAAAAACATCAATATATTTTTCAAATATCAATATACTTTCTAAAACTATAATCATATCACGATTAAAAATATTATAATATTTTTTAAATTGCAATTTAGTTTTCCTTTATTGAGTGTCGCAATGGTACTTTACAGAACATTGAACCAATGTGAATATATGATGCCATGAGGGAAAATTAAATAACAATTTACTTGTTTATCTTTCTTCAATTTACTTGTTTATCTTATTACTTTTGCATTAGTTAATTGTTATTTGTTAGTTTTGTATGGAAACTAAACTTGTGTTAATTATAAATTTAACATATGTCTCTCTGACATTATAATTTTAGGGATTAGTGTTTATAGGGAAATTTTTAATATTCGAAAATACCTATAAGTACCTGTAAAGAGGTTCGCTTAAGTATTGATCCGAAAAGCTTTCTTACGTTTTGCAGCCATCGATCTCACATGTTTGACATAAAAAGTCAATGTAGGCATACAATTTTATGTGCTGTTATATGCCAATAGGTTAATACCTATCGTTCTCCTTTTTATCGCGTACTTGGTTATGCCGTGACTGGTTCTTCGTTATATCGTGACTGAGTCTCGCGTTCCTTTTTCAGTTACTTTTATGGTGTATGTGTACTACAAAGAGGTACTAGTGCTAGTTCCAGTCGGCTAGCATGACGGATGCCTCTCATCCGTCAGGATCAACGATCCAATCACGTTGCAGAGGAATAAATCACACCTAGCTGTTGTCACGTGGAAAGAACCGCTTTCATTTGAACGATCCTACGAACATTCGCTTGACGGTTTGTCAATTAATAGTGGTATCTAATAATTCGATAATATGAGAAAATAATTTCGTTAACTTATTATATATATTTATTAATTTATTTTTATTTTTCATTTATTTATCTTATTCCTAATTTTATACATTTCATTTATATATATAAAAATTATAAAATATGTAACAATATTTTTGATATTAAATATATTTCTATATTGGTACAATTAATAAAAGTTTGTCGTTGTTAATTTAAATTATTTTATTATTGAAAAATATTGTAATGTTACATTTATTCTACTATCATTGCTCTTGATTATTTCGGTTGGTTATTGCCGAGTGATGGAAAGCTTCCAGACCTTCCACAATATTATAGTTACCTATTTATCGCTAGTGCGCCCCTTTAAAACCTCGTTAATTGCCAACGTACTGACGCCTGCATGCTACCCGTTGAAGACTTAATCTATGCGATCTACTTCTCGCGATGAAATGAACCACGTAAGACGTGCACGACAGCGTGTTAATTAAGACGATGGATAGTGGAAGGGCGTACAAAGAATGATACAGTTTCGAGATAGATAAAATCTCCATTTCTCTTTATTAATTGCATCAAAGAAATTTTTTATCAAACATTGCACTGCTTTCATAATATTACATTACATATTTTTTATATTCTTTTATATTTATTTTTAATATTTCTCATTAAAAAATTGCATATTATTCCCCATTTTAATTCACGTATTATGGCGTGATTGTCCATTTGCTATAAAAATTATTGGAAATTATTGGAAAGAAATCAGTCTTCGACGAAGATATTGGAGAATTATTGTTGCGGATAATTATCGTTCTTTGATCGTTCAACGGTATGTTCGCATGAATGCGATCTATAATATTTTCCGTTTGGGAAACTGTCCGCGATTCCGCGGAAATCATGATAGCTTCGTTTCGAATGCTGATCGTGCGGGGATTCATGAAATCCGCGGTCCTCCGCATTGATGCAAAGTTTCGATTGTGGTTACGCAACTCGATGTCCAGCATTCGGCATATCGCATAGCTGATCACCGATTTGAGATAGGTACGCTATTTCTCGCCACATGTACATCAGCTTGCATTTCCATTCCTATTTTCATGTATTTCCTGTACGCCGTAAAAAGGAATATCATCGTTAGTTGCGTTTGTTGAGCGCAATGCATTATTTGAGTAATATTGTGGAATAAGTGATTTTTTTCGACATCTCTCTCTTTCAAACAGAGCATTTTGGATGCTCAATAGAACCTGTTCTTCAAAACGAATTCAATTTTAACGAAGAAATAAACGTTATTTAATCTATATATTTAATACATTTATTGATCGACTTGAGAGGACAGTTTGTAAGACATTATCGTTCATTTTGTCTCTATTTTATACTTCTCATTGTTGCTGTTCGATATCGTGTATATAATATTCATAATCACTTCATGGATTTTTTGAAAGAGAGTTGCGAATTAAACATCAAAAAATCATTTGATATTCAGCTGTATCTTTTGCGGTATGCTGAAGAGTGTTTGCTGGCTGAAAGCATCCGATAGGTTAGCCAATGTCACTGGACAAACACATAAAGCGATTAATGAGGCCCTGCGTGCGTAGCGCACTTGTAAGCTGCGCGACTTGAATAATGGATGGGCTGACAAGTCAAGCTCTGCGATATATTCGGACGATCTTTCTCCGTCTTCTCGATTATCTCTTGGTTTCCTCTTTCTATCCGTTCGTCACGTTTCTTCGTGAATCTCAACCGCGCAATCGGTCCAGTTTCTAAAAAGACAACGAACGTGCGTTTTACTTAAGACCAGCATTGCAAATACATAGTTCATTTATACGATTTTGCAATATATGATTTGTTAAAAAGGATGAATAAAATATGTTATATCTTTACACTCTCATTAATCTATAAATAAATGATGATTAATCTAAACTTCTAAAAAATGATAAACGAACAAATTTTTGAATTTCTGCAACTTTAATATCTCTATTCGAAGTAAAATTAATTTTCTTATATATAATATATTATTTTTTCTATATGTTAATATTAATATATATTCGTCACATGTGAAAATATTCGGATTCTAGAAAGAAATAAAATTGAAAAAAGATAAAGCAATCCAATATCCTCGAAAGGAATATAATTTTAATTCTCGCCATCGCTCATAAAAATTTCCCTGAAAGAGATATTCAATTAAACTTTGCCTTCTTGATTTTAATGTAGTCGATGTTGTATCTTATTCATTGGATAAACTTTCGGAAGGTAAATTGAATTGTGAACAAATTCGTGCTACAAGCTATAAGTAAGTAACGTACAGCGATTCGAGGTTTCTCGAATCGTCATTGCCAAGCAGATATCAGAGATATCGAATTTCGCGCATTCGCTTTAATGGGCATCTCGTGTTCAAACCTGAAAAGAAGAACTGCAGACGGACGAACGGTCGAGTAGATGAAGTAACGGATAGTGTCTTGAAGTTATTTAATTAGAGAAAGGCGACTGGCGTCGCGGAGAAAAGGGCGGGGGTACATAGCAAAGGGTGGCCGGAAAAGTGGAACTACGAGGTGGGCTTGTATATACGCTGTATATTGGGTGTACCGAAACGTTCTCTCAATTCTCATCAAATGTCTTTGTTGATGTTTGTTTAACGAAAATTAAATGCTAATAATAACTATTCAGTTGCAGCAAACAATTGTTTGTTATTTAATATTAAATACATATATGCAATTCAAGGAAAGTTTTATATTAAAAGAGAGAGAGAGAGAGAGAGACAAAGAAAATGAAATAAAGGTAAGAGAGAAAAAGAAAAATTTAAATTTACTTAAAATTAGCTAGAAAATAAAGAACAAATAAATGTAACATATTTTTTGCCTTCAATTTTTAGTTTGAAATTCATAAAGTCTGAACTTCATAAATACATATATCATTTATAGTAGAAATGTCATTTTTCTTAGATTAATCTCCTGTTCCAAAAAAAACACTTAGTACATTCGAAGACACCCTATATACAGACCAGAAGGACAAAAGGACGAGGAAGTAAGGTACGGTTGTATCTACAGTGAGAGGTCGTGCTCGAAGGCGAGTGGAAGGTCTGAGAACACGACACAGCTGTAATGATAAATGAGATTCGAATCATTAATTAACACAGGACCTTCGGGTGGAAGGTGGCTCCGTGCTTGCGTTGGCTTTTACCGCGTTGATGGCTGTCAGCTTAGATTTAGATAACGATAGACCATTATTATCGTTCTTCCGTCGAAAATGGCGATTGTTATAGCATTTGCGAGAAATGTAAATTAACTGATTGGTAATAGTGAAAGCAAAGAAATACTTCTCTCTCACAAAATCAATTTTTATGAATCAAAATTTTTATATTGTATGAGATAATCTAAATTATATTAGTTAGTATATGAATTTGTCATATTATAATATGATTATTTTTTAATTTTAATTTGAATTAATTTTTAAATCAAAAATAAATTTTTGAACTAAACAAACGATGAAAATTGGAAATTTTTTTTATTTTCATTAAGTCTGCGATATTATATATAGTTTGTAATAATAAACAATTTTTCTAATAACAATCCAGATTATAGTTATTTGTAAATCGGATTGTAGAGATTATATTTCCTAAGAATTAATAAATAATCCTTGTTTGCTATTATATTGTTAAATTCGATTCATGTTAATGAATAAATATTTAGATAAATGCTTTTTTGCTAGTAGTCACACAGACATTCTCTCTCTCTTTCTCTATTGCATTAAATAATTTTATATTTTGTATTATATCACAAACGTACCTCTTATACCATTTATTGCTGTCAGTCGTCCAAAAATCATTTAGATCTTCGATTGTAACAAAAATAAATCCATCAAGGAGTTTGAACGAGTGCTGGAATGAAGCGTGGTTTTCCGCAATTTTCCAAGGTTTTCTAGCTGTCGTTACTTTGATTTCATACCACGGTTCTCCGTCTCTTCAATATTGCCCTACGACACTGTCTGTCCCGAGGCATTGTGAACGAAATTCTTATCTTAGACCTCGTCACGTTGGAACCTCTCCAAGAGATTTTTAACGCGACGATTTTGTGCGGACGAGAAACTTTTCGTAAATCACGTATGTTATTGCGCTGTGAAGTTGCGTTCACATTCATTTAAAGCGCGGATTCCAAAAAATTGCTGGAGAACTTTACTTATCCGTGCAAAATTAATAGTATGCGGAAATCATTTTTAACATTTTCCTGATATTTTCTGAGCCTCTCGCCAATTTTGCAATTTCAACAGAAACGAAATCATATATTTCCGTTGAAAGTGCTTGCGTACACGTAGTTTTCAAATTAAGCGATCAGCATATAGAAATAATGAATTGTGTATTTCTCACTAATATTCTGATAATATCGATTATGCATGATATAATTTTGCTAAAAAATGTTAGTGGCATTTATATTTGAGAGAACTTTTCATTTGTTTAATACTTGAAATAAAGACTAGACTAAAAAGAACAATATTTTCTTTATTGCTTTTCTCTATTATTTAGAAGTTTGCCCTTTTTAGTGTATAAAATTTTGTTATTATTTGATAATAAGAATCCTATTTTTGTTTTAAAAGTCCATTTTAAAAAACGAATTTAATTTTTGCTATTTACTGAATAAGATCTGGAATATCATATTATTGATAAACGAATAAAATGAAACGTGTAAGTTAATTTTTAGGTAGTAAAAATATGTATATTTTAATAAATCCATATATCCAATTTCATTATGTATAATTTATATCGATCCATTGCATTATAAATTAATATAATATTGGGAAATTTATATTTTATAGTGTAAAATATTTATATAAATTTTTGATAATTAAATCTCGCTGCATGCTGTTGAAGAGTTCAGTTTGCTGTTTCGAATTTGGGAATTGATCATATCTACTTGATTAACGCACATGTCATACATTTTCGTGTCATAACGCGATAAAAGACTATAATAATTTTCGATATTACGTCAACCAAAGAGAGCTTTTTGGGAATCACACGACCGGCACTTTGTAAAGCTATTCAGTGCGATTTCATCGTTACGACTCCCGTCCTCGCCACTCTCTCCCCCAGTATAAACAGCTCGCGGCGATAGCCATGCGATTTTACGGGAAGTCCTGCATATCAGGATTCTCGTAACCGTCGCGCGCGCGTTCCGGTTTCCTCGGAGATCCGAGACTAAAGGTGTCTCGTACCATTTCTCGCCCCGCCTTATCACGCGCGGGCGCGATCGATCCGGTTCGTCTTCGGTTCTCGCTCATTTATATTCCGCTCGTCTGGCACAGCTTTTGTCTTTCCTAGGTGATGGTACCGGTGCGTGGGTAATCTCGTTGCAACGGCGAAGTTTCACGTAACGATTTGACATTCGCCTTATAAGTACGCCCGCCGTCAGAGAATCGAGCCCACCCCCTCGTAATGGCGTCAGTGATGAACACGGTTGCGTAAGCACTCCATTCGTTCCCTGGAGGTTTCGTTAATATCAGTTTCACCGGTCGCTTACGTAACGAGCCAATTCCCTGCCAGTGACTTGGGAAGGTTTCCCCTTCCGCTACTTTGCCGAGGCAAATCCAGCGCTCGCGCTCTAAGTCGCCTATGATTAACCCTTCTGGCGCTCCTAAGCGACTACTTCGCCTGGTTTCACATGGTTTGTGTCAATTCAATGACAGTAATCGCGGTACATCGATTAGACTGTTTTCGTAATCAGTGACGTAACCAAGCAATTCGCCGACATTTGGAGCTTCCCATTTGCGTTTGTTGCGACATATCTGATATTTAAATGACATAACTTTTTTTAAGGATTATTTATAGAAAAAAAGAGATTACATTTAAAAATGTAAAATGTGCATTTGAAAATTTGGACGTATTTAAATAATTCAAACGTTCCATATGATGATAGAAAATTCTGTTGTTCTTTCCGATTCACGGAAGTGATATTTTGACAGTAGCGGAAATTTTCTAAGATTATTTAACTCTATAAAGTGCCATCTGTAATAACAATGGTTTCAGGAATGAAACAACTAACTCTGAAGATTGAGCGAATCGAGAACGTGGCACACCGTTACCGTAGAAACAGACTCGTAAAGCGTGGTATTGTCTTCTTGAATTGTCATCCGAGAGCTTATTTTACGGGAAACGTTAAATCTCGCTCCGTACGTCGCGCGTGCATATATACGCCGACAGATTCAGTTTCACTTTAACGATTACAACGGCGCGTTCGAAATTCTCCATGGGGGGGGATGTTTATGAAGCCTCACGTTCCGGCATATTTATTAGCGCGGTTATTCACGCCCGTGCGTCGTTTAAGCAACGCTTCAATTTTTATCATCGGTCATGCGTGTAATCGCGTAATCGCATTTTACGCACGATCGTACAAATAATTACGGCTACAGTATATACTGTATGAGTACGTTAATCAAATTGTTAATATGCGCTAATTCTTTGAGTATATTTCACTTGATTCCTTTGCACAACGAGGGACAACTAAGTGTTTTTTCGAAATTATCTTCCTTATCCCAGAAATTCTTTTAATTATAAAGTAAAATGAAAAAGAGGAAATAAAAATTCTTCTTACGCTTCTTTCTTCGGAGGAAATCTCGTCATAAAAGGGTTAACTCTCTTGGAAACTGTTTATGGGCGATTTATATCTGTGAGAGACAAGTACGCGGAGTCAGGCAATGGAAATTTCTTTTCTAAATGTACTTACATACACTTCTTATATTTATTTTTCTTCGTTTTTTTTCTGAGATCTTCTTTTCGCGCGAATGTGTTCCTTCATTACGGTCTCTCATGAGATTTATTTTATCTCATCTGGCGCGAGTTAGCAAATATACTTAACGTTTACTTTTTCCGGATGTCCCTAATAGTACGTTTATTGACTTATAATTAACATTTCTCCAAGACTTTATGGGAGATAATTTACATACATTTTACTGGTTTTCTTTGAATGTTAATTTGCAAGAATTTGAGATCAAAAATAATTTTTTTCTTTGGCGATTATTCAAATGCAACATATTTTTAACAAATCGAATCACATAATTAATTTCTGTAAATTAGACATAATTTTGTTTAGATTTTAAAATTAGTAATTACATTATTTTTTATCTTATTTTTTTATATAAAAATTTAGTTTAGCTTTTAATAGATAAACATTGTTATGTTATTATTATTTATTGAAAATATTTTATGACTTTATCCAAGATTTTATGTTTTTACATTTGTTTATTATGTGTATCTATTTAGATTTAAAACGAATCTTATATATTTTTTAGGATCCGACAATTACGAATTAAATAATTGAAATATATCTTTAAGCGTATTTTTCTGCCTTTTCTACATATGTTTGTTTCACATTTTGATTTCTTTCAACGTATGCAATTCTTCAACAAATGATATGCAAATGCATTAGAAAATAATGCCATTTGTAGTGATATAATACTTGCAATGGAAACTACTGTGCAAACTACCGATATTGGTTGGAAAACACGTACTCTCGCCATTGCATCGACAAATTTTCGCTGTGCTTGGCACGATATTTCTTAAACATTCAAATAGCGTACAATATTATACGATCTTAGTTTTGTCATGCGAAGTCTTAAAGTAGCTCTTTTTTTCTAGTAGAAATTCTCATTAATATTTTAAGATTGTAACTATAAATCTTATTGTTATGATATAAATAGCACATCAAATTTTAGTGTGAAATTTTTATATACTGTTTTTAACACAAAAAAAACAACGTATTGTTTTTTTATCATTCTTCTTGATTTTTTAACAACAAATATATTTTTTATGTCCAAACTGTATTTATCAAAAGTTCAAGAAATATTTAACATTTATACATTTTTCAATGCATTGTGTTTATAAATTCGTACTTCCGTTGATTTATACTAAAATGGCCGCGTCGCGGTTAACTGGAACGCATGCCGCTTTCTCCATTTTCATCCATATTCCTTTTCGCTTTACGTTCTCCACTCGTAGTTTTTTGCTCTTTATGCCGGTCATTCGGTTCCATTTCACGCGTTAGCTGCCACGCGCGTTCACCACTGTAACATTCTCATCCGCCGAGCCGATTTGGGAATATCACCGTCATGCGTACACACGTGTGCGTATGCACGAGATATGTCACAGCAATTTCGAATGAAGTTTTGTACTTCCAACGATGTAGTTGACGCTTCGCTATCGTCTACAAACGAGCGTGCGAGCGAGCGAGCACGGCTTATATGAACATGAAATTGGTGAGCCTTCGTTGCAAACTCGTTATTTTTCTACGTGACTTGACACCCATGATTTGTCTTTTATTGATTTTCACGCGTCATTCCAAAGCCGATATTTTGCTTATTGATCGTTCTGAGAGAGCCAATCTGCAAACAATATTTATCAAGTTTCATATTGATTATTAGATTTCCATTTGAATTTCCACATATATCGAAATAATATTTCGGACATTTCCTCTATATATATATATATATATATATATATATGTATATATCTTATATATATATATATATATATTGATTGATATAGTTTCTGCAAAAAATATAACAGAGAGAGAGAGAGAGAGAGAGAGAGAGAGAGAGAG
>Ga0157364_1000420_pt1 | contig 28035 bp, 13 predicted proteins | sample AttsexASBM2_FD_111476 | JGI IMG/M metagenome (GOLD analysis project Ga0157364, IMG submission 111476) | Fungus gardens microbial communities from leaf cutter ant in Ribeirão Preto, State of São Paulo, Brazil - Atta sexdens ASBM2 | ecosystem: Host-associated > Fungi > Mycelium > Unclassified ... | reverse complement strand
AGAGAGAGAGAGAGAGAGAGAGAGAGAGAAGCAGATCTTTAAACGATGGACATCCGATATAATGAATTTATTGCACCATTCTGAGTAATAATCACCACCCTCATGCGAGGGACTTTCAGGGACTATCAATCACGATAAATGAATCGAGCTATTGCATCGAGTACGTGACGTAATTATAGTAGTTGCAAGACTCTGATCTTATTAGAAAATAACAGTTTGTAACAATTATTAAAATTGCAGATCCTTTTTTATTATTACATTTAATTATTATTATCATTATTATATTTTTAATCTTAATTTTTATTTCATTTATAAATTATAAATTTTAAGGCGTTATAAATAATGTGCATATAATTATTAGCATATAATTATTAGGATAGATTTTATTTAATTAATTAATAATTGATTATGAAATGTCATGTATTGCTACTTTATAATTTTCTTCATTAAATATTTTACTAATTAAATTGTTTAGGTGACCGTACTCTTGAAATAGCGATTCGTTACGATTATGTTATTACCATTGTTCGCACAACGTATTAAGCACTATTTGATACGAAATTTACTCGTACATTAAACACACAATATTCCATGTACGTGCATATATTCCACAGATTAGAACCGACGGTCGTATTTAGTGGTGAATGCGCTTCTCGGATGTCGACGTATGCGAATATATATATATATGATCGACACTATCAGAGAAGATCAAATGCGACGAGACCACATGCATTTTCACTCTATCGATTCAATTCTGTAGGATCAAGCTTGGAGATGAAATGCATTATCTGCTTTGAGAGTTTCATTAGATTTATTTATAGATATAGATATATATTTTTGAAAGGACTATACAAATTAATTAAAACAATAAGAATTATAGTAGATTCAGTAGGAGAAAAAAAAATTAAAGACATTACATTTTAGAAACGTTTATTAGTGATTAAATACTTTAATTGTTTTCAACATAAAATAAATAAAATACGAATGTTTTTTATTTATTTTTAACTTAAAAAATACAGTTTTAGTGATTGAGTAATAAGTGACATACACATTTAGATCGCCATTGTGTACATTAGGATTTGCTTTTATTAGAATCAGCTCGCCTGCTAATAACTCGCTATTTCGTTCGAAAATTCATCATCCACGGCGAAAGCCGATCCATCAGAGCTCTTGTATATACACGCTTTGGATTCATTCCAACTATTTATCTCCCACGATTAAGCTCAACTCTCATCGAGAAGCGCAAGGGCAAAAAAGCGATTCTACGAGCGATTGATGAAGCCCTGGAAAGCGTTGGTCTGCCATCGTCCTATGGGAATCAAAAAGCATGTGGGAAGGGTTAATACGCGTCGCGCGCATCATATTTCGCGTGATAAATCAAAGGGATTTAATCAGTTGTTGCACGATGGGGAAAAAATGAGGATGGACGACTCGTTTTGCGGTTACATTCTTCTCGTTCCCATCGCATTCAGTATCAACTGTTATGTTAAGTCATTGATTCATAAATGCCCTCCATGTAATGTAAAAATTAATAGTACTTTACAAAAATATGATGTAGAAATTAAAAGGAATTAATTGAAATATTAGATATAAAGAAATAAAAGAAATAAGTAAAAAAAAATATACAGAATATAATAATGATAGAAATTAAAATTACATAATATGAGAAACTTTTTAAGTTAGACTTTTAGAATCAATTTGATATTGTTCTTTTTCCTCTTTATATTCATACTGTATATATTATCGACAAGATTAATCTAGTCACCTATACGCGAGGTAGCGAGTTATAATCGCTGGAAATGCGATATGAATTTTTAAGAATTACCAGTTTTTGCAGGAATGACTGATTTGCATAGTCATTTCAGCTTGCAATTAATAAATCCACGGAGTTAAGTTCAAACTGAGTTTAAACTGCGGACATTCGCACTTTTACACTTTATATACATCCACATTACACGATTTTTGTGAATGACATGTCTATAAATAATTAAAGCATGTCTATAAATAATTAAAGAACATAATTATCTAAAAGAATTTAATCTAATAAGAATAAAAGATAAAGAATAAGATTAATAATTAGAATAGGAATAAAACTTCAACATTCGATATAAATGGATACTTACAAATGGAAAACTACATTTTATTTTTATTTTTCTAAAAATTAAACAAATTAATTATTGATTGAGCAGTTAACTGACCTTCATCGTATATGAATTAATCTCTCTCTCTCTCTTTCTCTCTTTCTCCTCTCTCTCTCTCTCTCTCTCTCTCTCTCTCTCTCTTAATATACATAATATTATACATTATATCGAGTGGAAAATTTGTTTAGGCAGACTGTGTCGTTAGTTACTTCGCAAAAATTCCACTCATACTGCAAGTTTGATGGTGGGCCTGTCATTTGTCACAGCTTTTTAACAACTTTTTACAATGTTAATGTCCAGGTGATTAAACTTCGAATTAAAATGCTGTTGATCTCGCGTCACAAGTAATCAGAATTTATCATTGTCACGTACGATGTATTTTATCTATGTTTTGCGAGATATACACAATGAAAAAAGAAATAAATTTAGCTGTTTCAAAATTTTGAATATACAATTATGATAAATGTTATGATAAAACTAAAGATATAACATTTAAAAAATTATAATTCTAATTGTAAAAAAATTAATTTGCGCGTTTATCAAAATTAATTATTTATAGAAATAAGAGATACTTTTGTTCATCTTTCTTCAATTATTGAAAGTATCTTCTTAATATTTTATTAACATTCTTGTAGTTAAAAATTTTTTAGTATTAATTATAATAGAACAAATTGAATAATAACGATGAATCAAGACTCATTCTTTTTCTACGTTTTAAGAATGTGTTTTTATATTTTTCTCTCTTCATCTGCATTTCCATAACTCGAAACAGTAATTACCAGACTGAGTGAAGCGCGTTCTAGTCGTTAACTTACTGAATGTAATTACGCTTGACCGTGAAGCCAAAATTCGATTTCGTTCAACTCGCGACGAAATAAGTAAACCAGGCGCTGGGAGGGCATGGAAGGGATTCAGAGAAGCACTTAGGCGGTGAAACAGAGTTAATTCACGCAACAAGGGACGGAAACGGTGGACATTTGCGCCTCGGATAGATACGGGCGCGTTCGAAGACCTCTCTTCACGGGGGTCCGCCTCTCGTCATGTACCCCTACCTCTTCGAGGGCAACACACTCGTCACGGAACCCCCTCATGGCACGTGCATGAACCCCGGCTGAGATTGGGGGTCGGGACTGACGGAAGTGTCGGTGAAGGCTCGAAATAAGGTCGGGGGAACAAACGGCTCTTTGAATTCTTGCGACATATGGGACATTCGCATCTATGTGTACATATATACAGGGTGTTCGGCAAAAGGTAACCGAAAGATATTTTTTACCGAAAGTAAAAGGATTTTTTTTCTTTGAACGAAACTGCATTCGTCAATTAGAATGAAAAAGGCAGAGAGATCATGAAATGATCAAATTTCAGAGCGCGACAAACAGCAAACTCTTATTTCTTAGTCAATTTTAAGTAGACTTTACTTTATAACGAAATATTGACTTAGACTTTATTTACTGAAATATTTAATGTTGCTTCGGAAAGAACTTGCGAAGACAGATGGTATCCAATTAAATTTTCGTAAAGGAAAATTATCTTCAATCTTTGACAAGGAACATCGTCCAATTCGCCAAATGTCCCTATTATTGTACACCCTATATGTAATCTTACACATGACATAAATGACGTTCCCAGAATTGCTTTCTGGGCGTTATATTACGAGAATGATTCGTCGAGAAGATAATGACCCATCTTATATTTCATTCAACATGGAAGCATTCGAATTTCATTCATATAAAACTGCATCAAATTATGGAATATGACATTATCTAGATTTTATTGTATTTTTTATCTACCCTGACTCCAACTTTTTAAAGATTGATCAAACATAATTCAGTCTTAAAGCGAATATGACGAGAACAAATATAAAAGGAAGAAGCCATTTATTTTATTGTAATATTATTGATACATAAATTAATAATTAATAGTTAATAAGAATTACTCTTTAAAAATAAACTATTATATATGTCTATTCAAATAATTTAATTTAGTTTAAAAAATAGATTTGTTAGTATAAATATTTTATTATGGGAATTTTTTTGTGAAAAGAAGGAACAGCTTTGGAATTACATTTTCCTAAGGAATTCTCTCACATTTCCATTTTTACTTCATACAAATACCGTTAGTTGAAAAGTCATAATGAAATGTACAAGTGAAGAACAGCGACTCTTCTGAAATCCACGCTTGTTTCTCATGTTCTCGACAATGACAAAAGAAATTACATTGCCTGTACGAAAGAATTAAAATATTACGAATGCGTTTTCAAACAGCAAATCACTTGTCAAGTAGCTATTGTCGTTGCGAATGGTAAAGCGATTCATGAGACAAGAGATGCGTAATACGACGTTGAAGATGTCATCGGTACATCATGCATTTGTTTCTGTGTGCGACAATGCAATAACTTGTTTATGGCCACAGAACATGACGCTTTAATTATAAAAGGTCACGGTTACTGCCCGAACATGCCAGCAACTCGACTAGAGCCAGGTCGCGAAAACTGCAGTTATATACATATAAATCAGAGAAGAGATTGCATTCCTTTATTGTAGTTCACTTTCAGTGGTACAATTCACGTAAAGCTTTTTCATTTTTCATTTGTGTTTTTTTATTTTCCATATAAAGATATATATGAACAATTTTAACTTGCCATTTTCAACTATTTGCTTTAAATTGAAAAATTTTGTTTCCTCTTTTATATTTCATTAATAAAAAAATAAAATATGCACAAAACAAATTTTTTTGTTTATTACATAAATTTCGAATTTGTACATAAAACTGAGTTATTTTTTATTATATAACTTCACAATTTTCCATTAATGTTTCCATTCTTCTTCTAACTATAAACTAATTAATATACATAACTATATTAATTTAATAACTTGCTGTGTCATTTAATATCAATAGGATTAAATCGAATTGAACTGAATACAATATGTTTTCTGGTTCATAATAGCGATGCCATAAACTTTTGTAGTGCAACGGAATGCAATAAAAAGAATGTGCGCTTGTGGACCGAAATGCCGTCTGATTGATGCTTTAAGAATTTATCAGGGAATGGGAGTTGCGCGTAATAGTGTCGCACCGATCGAATGTCATTCAGCAGTTTATTCCGTCGGGGCTACTAATATTGATTCAATATCTCAAATACTGTGAACGATTCGCGTGACTCTGAGCTTCGTGGCTTGAAATAATCGAATAAAGGAACGTAATAATTCGTTCGAATATTGCATTATGCCTAATTCCAGACGATATGAATTTAAAAAGAATGCACGAAACTTTTCTATAAAAGAACTTATAACAAGAATCAAAACGTACAGGAATAAACAGGAATAAAAATAATACAAAAATATGTAAAATCTTTCTATGTATATCTATAGACACAATTGTGCAATGAAAAAATTTTATATTATATATTATTACGGGGAATTTTTAATTTTTTAAATTTTGTTTAGGATTTAATGTTTCGCACAGTATTTCTTTTAATATATTATATTTACATTAATAAATTAATCTGCGAAATATGAAATTTGTGAGACAGTTATAAATTTGATTTACGTAGAATAAATATAAAACGTCACGTCATAAATATTTATATTCGAAAATATACATACACGTATTAAATGCATATTATCTTCTATTCCATCAAGTTTGCTATTCTGTAGTCTCATAATCACGTAAAGGAACATTAATCCAATCTCATTTAATCTAGCTACATTAATATAACGCTAATAAATTCATCGCTAATCTCTTTCTATTGATCGTGGCAGTTAATCAAGTTATATTGCAGCAGATCTCATGTCGATCGGCATGCGACGATTGAGCAAAACGAATGAACTCAGAAGCTTGGCAAAAAGACGTCTATTAGAATAATTATACAGTAGCTGGATCAAACCAATCGTCCCAGATCTCGGTGGGACGCATACAAATCACGCAATCTCATTGTTCCGCACATGCCAGTATCAAACTGTAGATACACCCCCGAGCTAAATTGCCGGGTAAACATAAACGTCAACGTATAATGTGTTCCTTTCCCGCCGACTTTTTGAATCGTATAAGTAGCGGAACAAACGGAGAGCATATATCGCCTGATTATTCAATTGATCTTTCTCTCTTAAAAAGAGTATAATTTCTTATTACATAATACTATTATATAGGATATTAATAAGTTACATCATTGAAATAAAGATTATATAATCAATAAATCGTTAAAAGAAAATCTTTATAACTAAGCATTATTTGATAAAATGATATTATTATTTGATAAAATATAAACTTTTAAATGGAAAAATAATTACGCTTTATAATTCTTTTATTAATATTATTTAATATTTATATTTTATATTTTTTCAATGTTAATGACTAGATTATAAAGTAGGACGGGGTTGAAAAAAGATATATTATTAACGAAATTAAAATGAACGTGTTAAAAAATGAACTATTTTTTTTTTAATGCATACATATCGACTAGTTGATTTGCATCTTATTCGTTTATGCCTTTGGGACAAGGGATTGCGATTTTGGGACCGAAATGGAGACTGCGCATCGCAGGGTATTAGCCGGGAAAGATAAACAAGGTCACGTGACCCGTATATCGCTCCCTCGCCGATTGTGTGTCGATTCTGCGCTAGAAGTCCATCGGTGCATAATCTTTGAATATTACAGTATGCCCGCGGAGGGTGACGTCGATAATTCTACGCGGGCTAATTCCCGATGCCGTGTTTCCTTTTTGTTCCTAGATCAATATCACAGCGGTGGGTGCGTCGGTAAAAGCTCGATAAACTTTAGTCAGGATCCTAAATGGTAAGCGCGCATATGTGGAAACGTGTGTTTAAGTTTAATAGAGAATATTAATGCTTTTGCTGAATTAGTATTAAATATCGCAATTGTTAATACAACTTAGTCTTGATAAACAAAAATACTCTAGATCTTATCCAGTATTACAAGTTTTATAATTTTGTATTGAAACGAGTGAAGATCATATTAATGTTAATCGCTAGTCGTTTCACATCTTGGAATGAATCTTTACATTACCTTGAATAAATATCCGGCGGTGAACGACAAGACAGTAAAAAGCAGCAACGTGGCAGTCTCTTTTTATTAAACTGTCTTGTCATATCGCAACGGATACTGGCGAAGACAATTTCTGAGGAATGTAGTTTGGAATGGGTTAAATAAATATTTTATTTTCGATCGGAGAGAATTACACCCTCCCTTCCCTCCCCTCCTCTCTCTCTCTCTCTCTCTCTCTCTCTCTCTTCCTCTTTCTTTCTTTTCTCGTATGAATTTCGCTCGATTTGTCAATGTCGCTCAGAGAGGATCTCAGACGGACATGCGATCTTCGAGAATCAATTCAAGTGGCATCAAGTACATTTGCCCGGAACGAATAAGCGAATCGAAGAAAAAGTCCAGCGAAAGCGAATGTGAAAGAGGAATTGCTGTGAATGATCCATCGACGAATTTCTGTCCAGCTGTTCTAAACTGATTTAAAAAATATACAAACGATTTACTTTTAATTATAAATCTCGTGAATTTGGAATCGATTTTTAGCGAATTTTTATGAGATTTTGTAATTGTCATTATATGTAGGTATATTAAATATATATAATAAGTATATAGGTATATTAAATAATCCTCCCGATAAACGGTATAGCATATCAAAATTTATATTAATCCTAGTAATGTTCAAATGTTTACTTTATAATTTACTTTACTATATGATCATGTAGGTTAATATAATTAAAAAGTTTTGAAAAATAAAACATAAAGAATTTTCACAGAAAAAAATTTTATATTAACAGACAAAGGCATCAAAGAAAAAAATTAATACAATTATTTAAAATTATCTTTGGATCAAATAGACCCAAACGGACTAACAGAATTAAATTACTGTTAAAGTCGAGTCAAATTCATTGAAAAATATTGTGTTATCTTTTTATCTATCACATTTTTTTTTCGATTCTTAACTAAAAATAAAATTGTTTATGTAAAAACATTAATATAAAATAATTCCGTGATTATTGATATTCTCGATAATAAAGCAGTCAACGCGTTTTTTCATACTTCATCCTCAACATTGTATATAGAAGACCCGATTCAAATATCGTGAAGTCGACTATTGTGAAAAATTTAACAGGATTTTGAAATGAAGGGAAAAGATAGAAATAAAATATGTTCAACCGCAAGTGATCGTCTCTCCTTCAAGACGAGCTCCGTGTGATTTATCGGCACGGATCAATCGTACGGGACGAGCATTCGACTTCGAAAGATAGATATCTTCATGTGGAATTGATTTCGTCGGCGTGAAACAAGTCGACATACGGAGAAAGGACAAGACGGTAGCGTGTAATAAAAGGCGCAACAGGGAATATCGAGGCGTGCGGGCGCGAACGAGTCGTGAGATTGCGATCAATAAGTCGTTATCTTCTTTTCTTCTTTTCGTACGCTGAAGAGGAACTACTCATTTTGTGGTGCGCTATCGTGGGATTGCAACCTTGGATATAAACATGCGGCTGTGAAGATTGGTAAATACATCGTGGAAGATCGGTCAAGGAATGTTCTTAAATATATTTCTTACTATAAATATATTTCTATATAGAGAAACATTATTTCTATTCATATTTATTTTTGAGATGTTAATTAAAGTACAAAAACTGCTATAAATTTTTTTCAAAAAGTATTATTTTATGCCACGTATATTTGTTTCAATTTATTATTACATTACGATAAACTGTCAAAATATTACTTTTTCTTACTTTTTCTAATACTTTATATATGTAAGATTTATAATATATCATTAGTCATTTATTTGCGCAGCTATTTTAACCTTTAGGTTTTACTTAGAAGTAAGAGCAATGGCTAGTTGGCTCTCAATCAAGGTATCCATTTCTCGTTCCGCGCAAACCTCTTTCGATTTATCATGATCGATTTCATTTTGATTTATCGTGAATCGATGAAAACCATTCGTGCGAGCACTAGCTTTTGCTAGAGCGTAGAAAAAGACAAAGAGGAAGCAGGGAACTACTGAATTTTTCATACATGCGGACATATTTTTTTTGTTTATTTTAATAGTCAGAAAAAATATTACATTCCTCTCTATCGAATTTTTTAATTGTCAAGTTTTTGTTTGCTTGTTAGTTCTAGAAATACCAATCTAATGCTGCTTGCATGTTCTATCAATCGGAAGAAGAATTATTTTTCATAAAAATTCTATATATTACAAAAATATTTTGTGTAATAATACTTTCATTTTATAATACGTGAAGAGCATAACAGTTACATATCATTAATTGACTTAAAGTTATATTATCGAAATGGAACTTTTTCAGAATGAAAAATGCAAGCACATTTTATTCTTATTTCTAGAGTTAACATTCGAATGAACATTGCTCTCTCGAGAATCGAATCGTGCGTATTGATCACGACGAACGAGCAAGAAATGCGAAGCCGGGACGAAAAGACGCAACAAGAAATCGAACTCCCAGCGGTACTCGCGCGAACAAGACCATGAACTCGGTATTGTCCTTCGTAGCTGCCCTTCGTTCTGCCGGACCTTCCCTGTGCTCATTCGATCCTACATTCACCTCACTCGCGGTATCCATGCTCCATACTCTCTCGACTCGTTGTTTTCCGGTTAGAGCTTCTCGTCGTCGAGCGAGTTACCCGGGTTTCGTCGGCGAACAACTTGAAACTCAATCTAACGGGTCTCTCATCGTCCTCCCTCCTGTACTCTTCACCTACCAAGCATCCTCGTTCTTCCTTTGGCCCCTTCAATATCTACTGGCGCTTCTCCGACTTTTACGGCTTGTCATAGAGGAAAGGGTGTTCCTCAAAAAAATTTTGCAAGAGACATAACTTTGCAAATGCCTCGTGGCAATGTGAAATAGAGAACTTTTCTCTGGAAAAATAGAAAACGATTTGTATCTACTATCCAATCAAAGATAGCAATGGGTATTAAAGTGATGGTCTATCGCGATGGTCTATCGCGCCTTTAAACTGTAGCCGTATACTTTTTCTTGTGCTCGTAATTTAGACTCGTAATTTAGTTTAGATATTGAACTAAATTGCAAAAAAATATTAATGTTACATCTCTTGTTTGGTGTTTTTTGAAAAAGTTCTTTATATTATTTGAATTAAGCATATATCTCGGCATATATATTTCGATGCAGATATTTTTTAATAATGGCTTTATATGCATGTATAAATATGATAAATAAATTTTCGTGAGAGATTAGATTTCAAGACACCATTTAGAGACATTTATAACCTTTAAGTGGAGAAATTTGAAAGTGCGCGTAAAAAATAATAAAATTCCTCCAATCCGGAAATATCCAGACGTCGTGACAAATGCGAAGAAAAAGAATGCATTCACTTTCAACACACTCGAAGTAGATACCCAAATGCAAAGCACGCTCTCGATTTCCTTATTCCTTCGATCTTCGGATAACTATAGCCATTATGTTCGCCACTCTCTCCTGCATTTCGAGAAATCTTTTAGAACGTTTGAATCCTTGTTCCGTGTTCCATAGCTCTTGTGCAAGAGTAAAAGTCTAATGTCGTCGAGGAGACGTAAAGTCAGGCTCGACAGACATTCGACTAAATCGGAATAGCATTAAAAAAAATTACGACGGAACCGATTATAAAAGAAGTACGATGTATTCATTTAATTTGTTTCAAAGCTTCTTTTTCAATCTTTATCAAAAATTTGGAATAACATGAATAATTAAGAAGTAATTTTAAATTTATTTTAAATATAGTGATATATTTTTATCGATATATATATATATATATATATATATATATATACACACACACACACACACACACACACACACACACACACATATATATATATAATATATATATATATATATATATATATATATATAATATTTATTTTCCAATATATATAGAATTTTATTTCTGAAAGTTTGTAGTTCTTTGGAGCTATATTATATATATAAATGATAAATAAAATATTAAAACTGGGAATACTATTTTAATTTATAGCTACATAGCAAGCGACAATTTTATAAATATTCATAATGTATAATGTGACCATTAATTACATTATTAGTTTATTATTAGTTCTATACATGAAAATGTATAATTCATTCTATTATAAATTTATTTCATATCGTTTTTAGCGTATTATAAATTCATATCGCTTTAGCTCGCATAATATTTATGATCGCATAAAATTACAAGTTTACAAACAGTTACTGAAACATGGAATGTGAAATTTTTTGCAAGAATGCCGAAGTTTATTCTATGGTGAGAGAAGCATCACCGACATGCTTATTCGCGAATATGCAAGTGCCTGTGAACAACGTGTCGAGTCACTTCGAGGGAGAAAACAGCAGGGAGAAAGCTCGACTGTGAGAAGAAGGGAAGGGTCCCTTTAATGGGGAAAATTCTGGATTTTGCAGCATAACCCGGGGACGACCCTGCAGCTACAAAGAATCACTCGGCGTCCCTCCAAGTCCCAAGCACCAAGAAAGCCACGATGAAGTTTTCAGACCGGTTCATATAGGGACGGTTCTAAAGAGCCCAATCTGTACCACCCTTCGAATTAGAAAGGGGAAGCATATCGATGAAAATAATACGCGAGAAATATTCGTCGGCTCATTGGCTCGACGATTTGGAGCACCGCTCTGTTGCGTTGCAATTGCTTACAGTCGAGCAATTATTATGACATCTTTGCGGCATTTCATTATAACAATTGCTTTAATTAAAAGAGCTCAAGTAATTCCGAGTGGTTTTGCACAAAAAGTTATAATGAGAGCAAAACACCTGTACTTTTTCTTCAAAGCACCGTATTAATTATTATTTAGTACAAAAACCATCGTTTAATGAAGAAGATAATTAATTAATGATCAAATTAGGGAAGCAATTTGAATGTTGTTTCTCCTCGTATCATTATTCTTTTCCATTTTCCTTTTTATCAATATATTCCATATATTCATGTTCATAAAAAGAATGATGATATTTCAGTTCCTTTTTCCTGTAGTGTTCTACTCGTGTCAAACGACAATGCTGAAACAACTTGGACTAATTGAGTAACGTTTGCAACTACAGTGATCGCTGATACCGATAGTATAATTTCCGTCGGACTTATGAGACTAAATTTTTAAATGAGCCTCATGCGAGAACTCGCAACACGCATGCCGCGTATCAGCTGCGTGATACTGGAGTTAATAGTCATCGCAAAACATTCGATTCCGTGACCCAGGGAGACACGAAAAGTAGATCTCGAAAATGCACACGCACTTCGATCCTTGGCGAGATACGCGGGTCAACAAGACCAACTGCAGCTCATTTTAATGCGTCGCTGATTGCGACTTGTCGCGTATTTAAATCGCGTATGGGAGGAAAAGAGAAAAAGAGAGAAGCGCGAGTTATATGTGTGTATGATAATCCAAGCGAACGAACATAACTAGTGCTTGCTTGAGTAAATATAACGAAGAGAATAAGGCGAAGCAAAGGGCACATACCTCGGGATAACATTAATCTTATTCTACGGAAAAATATGGGCGTAATATAGATTAAGATGTTTTAAGATCTCCAGTGGCGCCAGTCGCATTTTACATTACACGCACGTGCGCCGTAGCGTCACGTAATAAATTTTACTGGGTGCTTTGGTTATTCCGCGATAAGGTATTTAGATTGCGCAATTTTCGCTCAGCGTTTCTGGAAGAAAGGATCAGATATTACGATGGCTAGTCACTTTACTTATTGCTAGTACTGCTGACGATGCAATAGTAAGAGTAAACTACTCTTGGCTGATAAAGTTTAGAAAAAGAATATGATAAATTTATACCTTAGATTTATTGATATCAAAATAGCATATCAAATTAATTAATTTGCAAAAAATTGATGTTATAGTCAGAAATAGTACAACTGATATACTATGGTTTTCGTATTTTATTCATGTAATACATTATATAATCTTTCCTCATCTACTAAAGCCGTACACTCAGTGTTCGATGCTTCCCCGTTACGGTGATGTCAATCCCGCTTAACGATCCCTCTTTTGCCAACATGCCGTTATGACGTGGCCGATTTTGAAAAACCAGAATTACCCTGGGATGAGAGTTCTTTCTCTCGCACGATGGAGAGGATTTTTCCCTCCTCATCTCCGTCTCTCTCTTTGTCGATCCCTCTTCTATTCCCTCGTTCGTTCCTCTTTGTCTCGTCGTTGCCGCAGGGGTTGCAAGGATACATCCGCGTAGGGGTGAATCTCACCCCTTAAGCTTGCTCCCGCAGACTCGAGTGAGAGAACGTAGTCGCCCCTTTTAGCTCTATGCTTTGATGTCCACCCAGGTCAGGATATCCCTGGTCCTCGAATCTCCTTCCACGAACAGTGAGAGGAAGCACGCGGTGTATCCGCATGTTCCTCCAATTAACCAGAACCCTTTACGTCTTAATTACCGCGGAACGCGCTTTAAAGAACGACACCACTTGCGGCTACTGTGTAAATGAGCGGCGATACCTAGGAAAATGGCGTCTGCCTCTTGCCGGAGATACTTTCTATCACTATTGTTATTAGTTTGTTGTACGTAAATATCATTTTTTTTAATTATTTTATATATATAAAATTGTGGTGAATTGTGGCGAATTTGAAAAGTAAAATTATATAGGAAGATAAAAAAAAATTGTAAACAAAAGATGAAATTAATATTTTGTCGATATATACTTAATTTAAGATTGTAAATTGTGTTACTAAACAATTGCTAAACAATTGCTAATTAGAAAACATGATTTAATTTCTAGCAAATTGTAAAAAAATTACATATAAAATATAAAAATATTTAATTATAATTTTAAAATAGAAAATGTAAAAATGTTAAAAAATCGAAATCTTAGACTATTCTATAATGTATATTCTATAATGTATATTTATATTAATTGTTTTTTTTATAGAAAGAATAGTTTTATTGTGAAAAGAGTCGATACTATTAATTTTTTTCATGCAATATTTTTCCAACGTTTTTCCTTTAGCAATTTTAGCTAATTTTAATAATTTAATATTAAATAATGAGTTAGGAAAATATTTTAGCTTACATATCTTTTAGCTTCACGTATTTTTTTTTGTAAAAAAATCATTTTCTCGGAATTCGTTGTCTGGGAATGTTTACAATAGTTTCACTGTCTGGTCCAGGCTCAAATCGATAAAGGTATGACAATATACATTCGCCGCACATGTGCGAAACGTCTCTCGGGCGCGAACCGTTCGACCGTGCCGACCTTTTGTGCTTTTTCCTCGATTTGGATTTGTACTCGTGTATTGGTCGAACCTTTCCTTCTGATTTGATATTTCCTATTCACTTTTATCTTGATATATTCATAGAGAGAGAGAGAGAGAGAGAGAGGGGGGGGGGAGAGAGAGAAGAGAGCCAAGTCTGATCTCTTTCTCATGTGAGTACATGAAAAATTCTAGATTTACGAAAGAACACAAAATCGGTCTCAAGAAATGCAATCATATGTAATAAGAGGAAGTATTTAATTGAAGTATTATAAATGTATTTTTTATTATATTTTTTTGTCTCTGCGTGTTTTAAAAATCAATAATATACGAAGTGACGTTATTGAAATTTCAATAATCGAAATTTATACATATATATATATATATATATATTGTTAATATATTGTTAATAAAAAAATAAATATAGAAAGATTAAATATATGTTTTTATTAGTTTATTAAATTTTTGATTGTAGAGTAATTTTATTAATATGCATATTACGCTATTTCTATCGATATTCAAATGTTAAGAGAAATTTATTTGTTTCATTCGTGTAAAATAGATCAAAACAATATTTCCCAATTTTATATTAGATTTGCTTCGATGCAGAAATTGTTGATTATTGTAATATGTTTAAATGTACGCTGTATCGACTTACTAATATTTTTTTCCGTAAATAAAAATCTACTCTCGTTTGCAGCAGTCGAATCGTGCTTCTTCTAAAATCAAGTTTTCTTACCCCGATTTGTTCAGCGACATATAGCGGTAGAATATTGCAAGCCCGCGGTTCGATGGAAAGAAAAACAGAGCCTAAAGTGTGTTTGCCGGGGCAAATATGCTTCTCCTCACGAGAGATGTTTCGCATATACGCTGTATACATATATAGTTTCAGGATTTATTCCAGAATTCTTTTACAATGTAATAAATCGTGAGAGAAATATCTGACTTTCCCTGTGGTATTGTATTCCGAATTCCAACTCGATTAGCTTTTAAAGCTTTTCAAGGCTTTCTATTTGAAAGAAGATTTGTGCGAGATTCGCTAAAAAGAAAATTCTAAAAAAAAATTCTTACACAATTTTAAACTAGATCACATTAAGTATAGGATATAAAAAGTAATATGTGTATAAATGAATAAAATTAAATAATTTTTTAAAAGAATTTTTTATTAAATATAATAAAATTTCTCAATCGTCACAATCTGAAAGACTGAATATAAATGAAATAATAAATTTCAAAATATATTTTTTTTCTGAATAAGATCTCATGGATATACGTTGTGTTATATGTATAAACATAATCTACATTTCGTTAAAAATTTTATTATGAAAAAAAATTATGAAGTTAATAGATTTTTATTGTGATATTCTAATTTATAATATGTCCTATAAAAGATAAGTCGTTGCATATTAAAGAACACTTGACATTATATTAGCGAAAACATTCTCATGTTTACACACAAGTATATAAGTAATGTAATAATCGAATTTTAATAATGTAATATATAACCAGTGGGACAATGAATTTTGTTCGTATAATGATAATAGTCTTCACATTTAGGTGTCTGGACTCAGTGAAAACATTCTCCTTTCTGCTTCTAAATAGTCCCTTCTCACCCGCGGTCACCCTCGTTCCGATTTTCCGCGTCTCGAAACACAGGCATGGTCGCTGCCAACGACACGCGCTGCGTTATGTAAAATGGCTTAAGCGCGAAATAGTGGAAGCCGAGAACCCCCTGGAATCAAAGTAATTAACATTTCATATTCGCCGCGTATACATACAATACGTACACACGTATATACGTCGTAGCGCGATTTCTCACGGCGGAATGCACGCCGACGAGATGCGGATGAGAGTACAGTTAGATCACGAAGGATCACTTCTGCTGCAGGCAGATGAGGGAAGGACGTTTACGATGTTTCAGAACTATCGCTTTGTCAAAGTGATCATGTCAATGTTTGTTAAAGATTAAACCGACAATCAAAATATATCATAACAATATATTCGTGTCTGGCTGATAATGTTAAATTGCTGATACTGTTTATGCTATTACAAAATGATATAATTATCGTGATGTAATTAGAGTATACATACAATTGATAATACGATATGTATAATTAAATATACTAATTTTAATGGAATTGTAAAGCTAATAGAATTATGGAAATTTGTATTAACATAAATGTTTAATTACCTACTAGCTACATCAAAATTCAGTTTCTAACAATGTAATTGGTAAATAAATTATTATCTCTGTGGCTACGTTTTAAAAAATTAACTAAAAATTAACTAAAAACTAATTACTAAAAATGTTTTATATTCCTTTTTTTTTATTAAAATTTTTTTTTTCAATTTTTATGTCGCAACTTTAATTTTAGCAATATCAAAATTTATATATTTTACCATTTAGTTCACCATTTCTAGTTGTGCTAAGTATTTGTATTATGGATATTGTTGCTTAAATTTTGTAGAAATATAATACTTCTCTATTCTTATTTCCGATCAATGTAACAAAGTTTCTATTAGTTTACATTCGGAGACTGGAATTTGATATGAAATTTTTCTTGGCAAAACTTCTATATTCGCTTTGAATATGATATTCGTTTTTTTTTTATTTGACATAATGTGGATGTCACATTATATAATCATCATGATCGTGATGATTTTGAAGAACGAGATACAAGATAAATTTCTTTGCGGGCGAGAAAATTTTATTTGGAGGGTAAAGTGATATACTTTTAAACGAGCTTGCGCCTTTCGAAGGGTTACCGAGTGGAGTCTCTAATTTTCCTTAATAGGCTTAAAGGACGTGCTTGTAAAGCGATCTAATTATTCGCTCGAGTAACTCCGACCTTTCAAACCAACTGCAACTGTTTCGAGTAAAATATGCTGAATGTGATATTAAACTTTGGTCAAACAAAACTACATTCATGTATTAATTAATCACTAAGTGAGTTTAACAACAAAATTCCAATGTAATATCACTTAAAATTAACAGTAATTATATTTGTATTTAGAATATAAAAGCTCGTTGTCAATATTAACTGATTCCTAATTGAAAATTATATAAAATTATTTAATAAATCAAAAAGGTTAAATTAATTATTATTAATTATTATTAATAAAAATCGACTTATATTATACAAACAAATATATATATATATATATTATACAAATATTATTTCACTGTTTTGATTATATTACTGATTATTAGTCGTCAGATTTTGTGCGTATAGTATTTGGAAACATATATACAACAGAAATACAACGAAACACAACCGCGGCACACGTTTAAAGCCACAATGAGATTACCGATTACGCCTGCTGGCGTTCCAGGGTTAAATTAAATTTTTCGCGTCCGGCACCTTCGTGCGCGGACGCAGAAAGTGCGGCGAAAATTTAACGAGGCGTTAAAAACTATTCGCGTGTCGCCGTTTTTTCTGTTTTATTTTTGGCATCCCGAGGCGGGGACGACGGCTGAAGTCAGCCGGCCGCTTAATTCACTGTCTCGCGCGGCGGACTTTAATTAAAGCCAAAAAAATTCTGGATAGACGAGAAAGAGGACTCCCGCGATGTCGAGCGCGGAGGATAGAACGATTTTCTGTGAGTGACATTTGGAATTGGGCTGAGAGGGAGACGGAATCCACCCTCGGACACTTTTCTATGCATATGTGTCGTTTCAAGAAAGAAAAAAATATATTTCATGGAATTATAATGGAATCAGGGCAGATAGATATTGAGAAAGAGATCTTAAAACGGCAAAAAAAATACAGTTTCTTTACTTTTGATATTTTTTTATTTCAAATATAAATACGATTTATTAAGCAATAAAATCTACAATACAAATATAATGGCATGTAATTATTCAATCAACTCTGATTTATAAATTATATCAAAATTGTAATTATTTTAATCGTGGTAAAAAAATTAAACAATAAAAATAATTCAGAATGTAAAGTATTTGTATTATATATTTTTATTAAGAAAGTAAAAAGATATTAACATACGTCATATGTGAGTTGTGTAACAAAAATTTTCTACATGAAGGCTGTTACCTGCATTTAAAGCTGAACAATTGCGAAACTTACGAAAGGTCGTCAACCGGAACGGGTCGAGTAAAAGTTTAATTAAAACCGGAAGAATTTCCTAGAAATGAAGACAGAGTCCCTCTCCCTTGCGCAGCAAAATCGGTGGTTTTCTGCGAGTGACATCTGGAATTGGTCTCCGAAAGAGAGACATGTTTTAACGCGGGATATCGCGAATTAAAAAACATTTCATTTGTTCCGTCGAAACGAGAGCCAACGATGAGTAGAGGACGGGAAGAGACCCGGGAGCGAGGATGGTGGAAAGGGCCTTTGAAGGGTCGTCCACTCGCAGGAGAGCACGTCCTGACGAGGATCCACACACAAAGGGGAAACTTCTTCCTCTCCTTTCCGCCGTTTCTCTTCTCGCTCTACCATTTTTCCTTCTCTCCCGTACAGGTTCGTTATTTTATAATTGGCACTATCCGCCCTCTTTCATGAATTATTCCGCGGACCGATAAAGTCGCGGAATATCGACAAGGTTGCTCGCGCTCTCTGTCTTTTTGCCATGGGCGTCGCTAGGATTTTTCTTAGAGATTACGACGAATTTTTTTCGTGATCCCATTTAAAGCCTAAAGTATTCTTGTTCCGATTCCGATAGATAAGCACCAAGTTAATATCTCGAAACTTTCTGATTAATATCTCGAAATAATTACTAATAATCTTGTATTATCACAAATCTTCTTTTTTTTTTCAATTTTATTACTGATTTTTTTACGATGAATTCTTAACTAATTTATAATTAATTTTATTTTTAAAAAATTATTATTATTTACATTACAGTCATATAAGAACAAATAATTAATATTTCAAAAGTGAAATAATTAATATTTCAGAAGTGAATGTAAATAACATGGTATTGCATAATATTATTATTGTCATTCCGTATTCTAAAAAGTGAACTAAATCACTTTTAATTAATATTTATTTTAAGAGTATTGTGATATAAATATTCATAACAAATTACTCTGTAAAATGTTGCACAATAAAATTTTTAACGATATCTTTTCTTTTTCTCATGTAATTCGTAATGGCTGAATCTCTAAAATCCCACCGACGCCCATGCGCTCAGCTTGTGCATTACTCCTCTCCCCCCTTCCCCCTCCCCCTCCCCCCTATTCCCCAATCCATTGCACTGAATGATATCTCTTACAAATGGGAATCGCGTCTCTCGCAGGCCATAATCTCGTTTCTTTCTGCGTCTGATTATCATCGAGTCAGTATTATCTTTTACTCCGCGATCACCAACTAGCGTAGTTCAGCTCCGATCGGTGGTATAGACATAATGCAAGAAAGTGAGTTACGAGATGAGAAAAAGAAAACTTTCTGCTTTTCAAGAGCAGTGGTATTGGAAGAATTATTCGCATTTCACGATGTTGGATTTTTCATTCTGATCTAATACTTCGCTTCTACTAGTGCGTTATATCATTATAGGAAGAGAATGAGAAAAAGTCGATAATGCATTTTCTTGGTTCATATATTAAGTTATCTCTGTTAATCATCGCTTACAATTCTTTACGTGTATAAGTGACTGATTTTTTAATATAAGAAAGAAATGTAAGAAATTTGACAATGATGGTATAAGAATCGATAAAAGATAATAAAAGAATACAAAATTTATTTACAATTTGATCGAATATTTCATAGACGGTTGATTAAAAATATTTATAAAAAAAACAGTGAAAATTTGTGTTACAGTGCGTTTAAAAAATCGTTGTAAATTATGACGTTTATTTTAATATTATCTAAAAAAGTTTTCTTCGTTATAATAATCTTTCTTACTTTATATAAACTTTGAGAATAAAAAAAATCAAATTGGTTGAAATATTACAGGAAGAATAGTAGTTCTGAGCTATAAATATATAAAGTTGTTTGTTATAATCTGAAAAATTATCTTCTTAAGTATAACGAATGATGTTAAATCGCACCTAAATGGCGTCCTAAAAAGTGGTTGCTCCATAAATGGTTCTTATCGCGAATCAGCGTTTTTATCCCAACCTTGAGCACCAGGAGCGGACATAATTACTCACGTGAGCGGATCGGTCGTAACCGGGCAGGAAGTGCATTACCTTTTACAAAGGAAATGTCCCTTCATTCCTCCACCTTCAATTCCCGTGAAAAGAATGCGGCGAATTCGCTGGGATAGATAAATTACGCACCGGACGATCAAAAGAGCTTTCGATGAGACTTCGGTGTCTCTTCACGATTCGATTCGAATCTGAAAGTCTAGGAAAAAAGAAGGAAAAGGAAAGATAGGAAGATATATAGATGCACAAAGGACACATTCCTGTATAGTATATATAGATCCGCGCGACGTATGCGATGCCCAGATACGCAGATACGTAGTTATATACGCATTACGGCGAAATCTCACTTTCATCCTACCTTTTCGCCCTTCAAACTATCTCTTTCTCTCGCGTTCATACACAAAACTCCCCTTTGATGTCAAACAGCCGACTAGACGACTTTTACTTTGTCCTCTTTCTCTTCTTTCTTTGTCTTCTCTTTACTACACACACGATTATTGCATTTGTGCCATTGCGGTCGTTGGTCGTTTTGAATTTTCACCAGCGCCATGGAGAAAAAAAGAGTGGAAGAAAAAGAAACATACACCTATCGATTCCTCGTCACGACTCAAACGTTGCTCATACGAAAAAAGAACCGTCACAAAAAAATGCCCGCGCGCTTGCGTGTTTTCCGGCGTGCAATTAATTGAAGTGCATCTCTATGCTCATCCTGCCACCAGAAGGAGCGGGAATCTCGTTCGGAACTCGGGACAACGGTGATGTCCGCGGTGTGCACTTCCATCCCTCTTCCGGGAGTTACTCGCGTCGACGAACTTCGGATGGCGCGAGAGGGAAGCGATGGGTTGAAGGGCGCTTGGGAGGACGGACATTAATTAAACCGAGTTAATTTGTGATCGACATGGACGATCGCGACGCGAGAGGAATTATGTATAGGATGTATCGTAATATTGCAGGATATACTTCCAGGATATGAATTCCGCGGTTTTTATATTAACTCCCTCGCACGTTGCCTCCGAAAATATTAGTGTATACGTAAAATACGTAAAATTCTTTGCGTAACTTGCTTTATCGATCTTTTTTTAGGGAATGATGTTTTTTTTTATTAGTATATATGTGATATATTTTTAATTAGTATATATGTGAATTGTGTTCTTATGTTTACTAAATATTGCGTCAATCATCAGTAAACTAAATAATTTATATAAAATTTAATTTTTCTACTTTATAAAAGATATTTATTTAATATTTAATATTATTTTAATATTTAATTATTATTCAAGAGTTTATATTTCAGTAATGCATATTTTTTTCAATATACATTTACATATTTTATTAGTTCATTAAAATATGTTAAATATAAACATTAAATTCAGTATAGTACATTGTAGCAGATTGAAAATATATTTTTAATTAAATGTATACACGTTTTTAAAATATTAAATATATAATATATTATATTTGAAAATACAAGTGCGATTTTAAGGAAACAAAACGAGTCTCTTACGCATTTATTAATATTTTTTTTCCCTTTTAAACAGCAAGTACTTTATTCGAAGGATAATATTTCTTTTCATCATGATAGCTTTATTAGCACACGCGTTGAAAATTTTCCCATTAATCATCGTTTTTCTCTCGGGAATTCAAGATTAATGTTGCCTTCACGAAGAGGAAACAATAATCTTTCTCTTTGCCTCGCCAACCGCGCAAGCTCGTTCGTTTTATAACTATTAACCTTTAAGAAATATGTTCTAATAAGTCAAAAGAACACTATCATTTAAAATACGCACTTGATATACAACAAGTCCGTCACGAGAATTTCTATTTTAATATTATTTCTTTTAATTTTACTTTAATATTCCTCTAATTTGCAAATGTATATTAATGTTTGATCTATTATTATGAGAAACGTAGAACTTCGCGATATTAACCAATTTTTTTTCCAAGAGACTTGTCACACAGCCGTCAGCGAAGATCGTCATCGCGATTCCTCCCTCGTCTCCTTCGTTCTCAGCGTGCGTTTACGTAAATATGGAATCCGACTTTTCGTGAGACTCGCTCGAAACGCACGCACGCAACTATGAACGCACATGTACTCGCGATTGGCGCCGACACGTACTCTCGCTGCGAAAGTACGAAGTGAGTACCAAGTTACACGACGTGACAGTCAGGACAGTCGAGGGTGATGTCGGCAGTCTGAATAATGTGCCAATAATGCGCGCAGATAAGAGAGTTGTGTGTCGCAAATCCCCACTTTCCCTCTTTTTCCTTTTACCTTGCTGCACCTTAACACCACACGCATAAATACGCATGTTGCAGACGCGTGACAACGAACTCGCGCACGGAAATATATACCGCGTCGCGTAAGTGACACCCAGCACGCGAGACTTTCGTCGTCACGCGAGAGAAATGATACGTTAGGTACATATATATGTACACTCTCTCGATTCCCCGCTGAGTCCAAATTTTTATTGGCTGACACCTTGGAAGTTTTATCGCGGAGATATTTTCTCTAACAAGTATGACTTTGTCAGAGGGGAGAAAAGTTGTGCTAATTGTGAGTCTCACATGCACGATGGGAAATTATAGACTTCCGAACTTGCGCGAGTGTTCAGAGTATAAAAATAAAGGTTTTCATATAGCACTTTATTAAGCTGCTTTTTCCTTGAAATCATTATAGAAGTAAAAATTTTTTTTATAATAATAATTTATTTAATTGAAAAATAGAAAATAGTAAATATTCTTTAAACTTTTTAGTTTTTAGATCTAAGTAATAGATATCATAAAAATTTGTATTGAAATTATGATTATTTTTTTATTACTTTCATATTTTTTAAATTATTTTTTTATTAGTTCCATATTTTTCTTAAAATTAACGAGCAAAGGTTTGAAATCACAAGGAATGAAATGTATGCAGGACATTCGATCTTTGAAATTACATAAAATCGCAGAAAACAAAATAACAAAAAAAAATTTTCAAACATCAGATGTTTTGCGAAGACGAGCTCATAAAACTTTCTCGTTTATTTCAACATCCTCTTATCGTAGCATAGCTCTTTAATTATGCGGTAGTATCTAGTTATAGATACGCAAGCACACATTCATACGCACACTTACATGTGACACCCTCCGTCCTCTCTTCCTCCGAAAATACACTCTCTCACCGGAGACGACGATATTACATCGTCCTGTACCCCTCGCCAGCAATTAGTGCTGGGCTACAGCAAAATTCGCTATCTGCGAAATTACTGCATTAACGTGGGACGTGCTTCTGAAATATAGCACGTTATATAGGGTTATCCTTCCTTTTCCTTCTTCAGTCCTTTTTCTTCTCCCGTAGGGGGTAACGAAAGATCACCTTATTCGAGTCCTCCCTTCCTGTCTTCACCAACTGGTCCTCGCAAAACGCGAGGATGTGACGGCGAATGCGAAATTAAACGTAAAATCAGCGAAATGTGATCAGGATGGAGACTTTATATATATATATATATATATATATATATATATATATATATATATCTTATAAGAATCTACTAATTGTATAAGCCTTCTAAAAGAAATTTTCTCCTTATGTTTCTTCTATTAACAAGATTATCAAAATTACCTTAGAATTAACAGTTTTCTAAAAGATATATATTTACTGTTCAGATTATATTTATTAGTGTAACATTTTATTAAATTCTCTTTATTTATTTTTATGTTATATTTAAATAAATATTGTACACATATATATATATAAGTATGTTTTTAAATTTCGTGAACGTGTTTCTCAATAAAAAGGAAGAACAATGTTTCTGAATGCTTATCGAAATAATAGAATACTGATTTACAAATGAATGCACTAGTCATGTGTACATCATGTTTAAACGTGTGTGTGAAAAATGGGAAACACTTTGAACATCTCTTGTAAACAAAAAAATATTTACCTAAAACTTTTAAATAAAGTCATTGTTTGATATTACTGTATTTGTATTCATTATTTTGAAACATTTAACCTAATGTTTATATAGAAACATTCTTTCTTTTTATCTTTCAGAATACGAAATTTTAAACTCTGTATATGCTTTTATGCTTTTGATTAAAATAAATGTTACACAATTTTTCGATATAAGGTATAAAGACGGAAATGCTTTGTTCCTTCCCTCTCTTGCTTTAAAAGTTGATCACTTTAAGTTATGCTGGTGTACATACATATTATGCACATTTACTATGCGTGAAGTAAATGAGAAACACGAACCTTTCTCTGCCTGAAAACACGAGCAGGGAAAAAGTGCGAGGTAAAAAGAGGTGAAAAAGGATAAAGAGAACAATGTGCTGCTTTTACCCGTAATTTATCTCAATTTGATTGCAGGAGACATCATAGCTTGGTTTAATCCCCCCTTCTTGCATGTAGCCGCCAAGTAAAATTATGATTCCCGTTAGAATATACAGGTGTGTTGCAATATTGGCAGAACACCATTGGTAGCCCGATTAATTCGATTGATTGAGACATGCGTTAAATTATATCGCGGTTAATTCTGCCTACCATGTGCTGTGGTGGTGCAATTTGCAATTTTCCCAGCGCAATCGTGTGGATATGTGCACTTAATGGCAATGGGAAAATTAATGCGGTCGCATTGATCAATATACATTTCGATCAACGCCATGTTACATTTCAATAATATAATTGAACTTATGGAGATGCTTAATTAGTTTAATTCTAGAAATTTTGTATTATTGATTTTTCGTGCATCTTTTTTTGAAATTAAAAGTAAACAGGAATCAAGTCGCGAATATCATTGTATAACATCTTTAATAAAAATTAAATAATTTGATAATGCAGGTTATTCCGAACTTTTCTGACTTAAATTTTAAGCAGAATACTTAAAGCTAAGACTTGTATTCTCATAAAACTTGTAAGAATTTACAAATTCTTATATTACAACTTTATGCAATATTTTTACAAACAGCTTCTTGCTAGTCGTAGAGATTCACAAGAAATTGTAGATATTTATAAATAATCCTGCGTCTTATGATATGCGTCTATGACGCATAAAATTAAAACATCGGTTAATTCATTACAAGTTAATTCTTACAAGTCTTACGAGAACAAAGATGTTTTCCAGAGACACAGAACATTATGTCCCAGGGTAATACTTGTTGAAACGCAATTTAGTTTCATAATGTAACATCAGAATGCATTGTAATCTTTCATTCTTATTCTTATGACTTATATCTAGCGTATCAATAATAAATTTATAATTTTAATTTACATTTAAGTTATATCTTCCAACGGTTTTTATTGCAAAATAAATATGGCTACCAAATAACTTTTTGAAAAATTGATAACATTGATATGTTTTTTTTATATATTCATACTTAGCTTTTTATATTCAAGTAATGTAATATTGTGTTATAATTGGAACACTTTGTGTAAGACAATGTTATACACTGTGTCATCTATGTACGTTGTCGGAAAACACTCCAAGTTACGAACTATATGATTCTACTTAGAATTGACTCATTAATATACATCAGACTTAGTATTTTTTAAAACAGGAAGTAAGAATCGGAAAGAGAGGCGATTAGGATAAATCTTAGAAAAAAGCTCGAGATATGTTTGAGATAATCGTGGGATTGTCGCGGGATTTTCCATTGGGCTCGTTGTTGATGCCGTTCCTTCCCTCTCGATTTCGCTCGCAGCAGTCGTGACACGCAACAAACGTGCGCAAAGAACCGCATACCAAGGCGCATCCGCTATGGTGACTTTGACGCGTGCATAAATCCAGGGGGGTCGTCCCAAGCGAGAGTATTGTGAGGCTTGTCAGACGCTCGTCTCGCGCCTTCTTTAGAAACGCCATTTCTCTGCGTCACGCGTTCCTCGTTTCGCGATGCACTGAACCCTCTCCGTTTCTCTTTCTTTCCACTTTTGATCTCATTATGCCTAAGCAGAACTTCTGGATAGTACAAGTCTTTTATTCATCGTATTGTTGGATGAAGTCGGAAATAATTTCATGAATAAACTTCGCAATTTGCTCTTTATCGAGTCGTTTAAGAAAACTCATATATGTCATTTAATATGTCTGAATAATAAAAGTTAATACTACAAATTGTGTAAAAATTTTATTCAATAATAATATTCTATATGTGTTTAGTGATTAATAATATAAATTTTATGTTATTTGATGTGTTTATCTCTATATATATATATGTGTGTGTGTGTGTGTGTGTGTATTTATTTATTTAATTTATATATATTTTTATTTAAATACTATACCTTAAATTAATAAACTCAAATTGTATATTGTTACGTTAAATTTATTTATCATTAACAAGTTTCTGCGAAGATATACTCAGATCTTATTTAAAAAATTCAATATTATTTTATTAAATTTTTCATAATTCTTTACAAAGGCGTATTACAAAGCCTCTTTTCAATGCTAACAAGTTATTATTCCTTAAAAGTTTCGTTAATAAAGCGGCGCTGCTTAATTGAACCTTTCTCACCTTTCCTGAAAAAGCCCAGGAGGGCGCATCCCTAATACAGCATCCATGGCCAAGAATTAAGTTTTCCAAAGGATCCGCGCAACCCTCGCGATTGTGCGGCCCGGAATACGATCGGTTCTTTACAGGGAGAGTCACGCTCCCCAAGGTGTAAAATTTTTAAGTCGCGCTGTACCAAGGCACGGCGCAGTCTCGCCTTTGAATGGTGCGTTTTCGGGCGCGACGCCGAGCCGGCGCAAACCAAGCCGTCTGTACGAAGGAACGATCGTATTTTGACACTGCTGACAGCAGGTCCTTATTCTCATGGTAATCTTGCGCCAACGACGCCTTTTCAGAAGCCTGTTTCCCTCCGTACCGCTGTGTCGTTGTCCTCGAGGCAATGAAAGATCTCCTGAGATCTTCTCTCAACCGTCAACCGACCTCATTACAAATTATTAATTAGCGAATTTTTTTTTTTTCGTTTAATGAAGGATCATATCGCCTTCTACATCTGAATAAAACTCCGTCTCAATTTGTTAAAATTGATTATATATAGACGGAAATTATATCCAGAGAAAAGGTTGCTTCGATTTAAAAAAATTTTCTTTGCTATACCATTGGAAAAAAAATTTCTTTGATTTGTGGAAAAATTTCTTTGATTTAAACATTATTTTTTAAAATCAAATAAAATTTGTTTAAAGAAATTATATTCAAATCCAAGAAATGACATTCACATCATGATTTCTTGGATTTGAACACAATTTCTTTAAATCAAATAAATTTTATTTGATTTTAAAAAATAATGTTTAAATCAAAGCAATTTTTCCACAAATCAAAGAAATTTTTTCTTCAACCGTATAGCAAAGAAAATTTTTTTTCGAAATCGAAGCAACCTTTTCTCTGGGTGCCATCATGTCTTATGTATTATATGAAAAATCGTTATACGTACATACGTGGTATAGCAATAAAATGCAGTTATCGAAGTTCAGTTGTCGAATATTAGAAAACAAATATCATTTAATTAATATACAAATGATCTTTATTGTTCTTCAAAGTAACCCCCTCTTAGAGACGATACTTTTTTGACAACATTT
>Ga0157364_1000419_pt1 | contig 28046 bp, 17 predicted proteins | sample AttsexASBM2_FD_111476 | JGI IMG/M metagenome (GOLD analysis project Ga0157364, IMG submission 111476) | Fungus gardens microbial communities from leaf cutter ant in Ribeirão Preto, State of São Paulo, Brazil - Atta sexdens ASBM2 | ecosystem: Host-associated > Fungi > Mycelium > Unclassified ... | reverse complement strand
TAACTTAAGTTAATTCAATATTGACTTAACTTACGTTAAGTTAATTTTTTATTCCTTCAACTTTTAACTTAACTTTATTAATTTTGTAAAGCCATTAACTTTAACTTTATTCAATTAAAAAAATCATTAACTTATCCAATCCTGGAAATCATGTACTGTGGAATACACAGTTTCTGATAGGTTGAAATTTTTATTCTCTGTTCTCTATCCTTTTATTCTGCGTAGCTCCTAAGGATTTTGTACAGATTAGAATTGATAAGTATGTGATATATTTTAGTTAGATATCTGTTGCGAATCGACGTTACGTACTGCAATTCTGACATATGCAGTTCTGACATATTGCAGTTACATGTCGGTTATTATAGTATATAATATGTTATGTAATAAGGTTACACTTCTGTTATGTATTTATCTGTTATCACTTCTATTATGTATTTACATTTTATGTAATGAAAGCGACGATTGAAACTAGTTTGTGCAATAATAGATTACTAGTATCTATTTGATATCGAATACATGTCTACAATGATAACCATTGTTATCGTCTTGTAATACTTAGCTCTCTGAAACTAATCGGAAACATGTTCAGTGCGATTTGTGTTGTATGGGACCGAGCAGAATCTGCTTGAATTAGATTCTCAATTTGCTCTCAATCTGCCATCAGATGCAAGACTTAAGTCTGCTCGGTTTCTGCCATCAATTTGCTGGCATAGCCTGTCAACAGGTTTTGTCGACAAATCTATAGCCAAATGCGGACATAGATGGTTATGGTTTTGTAGACAAAATCTGATGTTTGCTGCCAATTTGCCTCAAATTGCTAACATTTTGCTATCAGAATATGTATGAATACATATATCTAGATATACAAATTTTTTTTCCATTCTAGGGAAAATATATGTTACATGATTGACCTCATACTGCAAAGAACGTGTAGCAATATCGTTGCAATAACGCTGCAATATTGTTGTGATCATTCCTATTCTTCCATTATATCCAGATCCTTACTCTATTAGGTACACAAATCAATATATACAAGTCTTAACATTCAAAGCAAGCTTTCTAGCAGAAGCACAAATCGACACAAGAGTCATTCTATTTTTATTTTTTACTAATTATTGAACAAGGATAGGATGCCTCTTGTGTCAATTTGTGTCTCTTGCTAGAAATATTTGAAAAATACTGCTGTAAAATTGTTAAAGTAATATTACAAAAAGAAGTCTTCGTAATATTGTCTCTGCAACATTGTATTGCAATATGCAATGTTGAAAGTTGTTGCATCAATGTTGTTGCTACAAGTTTCTGTGCTGTATGGGTGCATTCTATTTCATTTTCTTTGCCATATTCAAAGAATTTATTTAATTCATATATTCCATACAAATGAGAGTTGATTATATATAAAGTTTGAAAAATCTTATCGTGCGGCAAATATTTTAACGAACATTATTTCTAATGGCTCCCTCACACTGGACGCAGAAACACTTGCCGCGCGACAAAATGCGACGCGGTAATCAATAAACTTACAACTCCTAACATGTTCATTGATTATATACTACGTCGCATTTTGCTGTGTGATAAAATGTGTGTGCGTCGTAATATGTATTATATATTACAATTCCTAATATCTACAATATTGCAGCGATATTATAGCGCAATCTGTGATATTGCAACGTTATTGCAAGTTTCTGCGTCCAGTCAGTGTGTAGAAGCCATAAATTAATGGAAATAATTAACAATCATATAACGTGTAATTATATATGTTTCCATATAGTTCATTATTCAAAAGCAGTTTATTACCAAAAGCAGCAGTTTTTTAATGTCTCTCTAACAATGCTACAAAATTTGTAAAAAATGTCTTGCGCCGTAATATGTATTATATATTACAATTCCTAATACCTACAATGTTGCAGCGATATTATAGCGCAATCTGCGATATTGCAACGTTACTGCAAGTTTCTATGCTATATGTAATATATATTAGTAAAAAGGGTTGGGTAAGTTAATGTTTTTTTTAAATTAAATTAAGTTAAAGAATTAACTTAGTAAAAGTTAAATTAAGATTGAATTAACTTAAGTTAAAAAAAAGTTAATTAAAAAAAATTATTTTTGAAATTAGAATGTTCTAATTTTTTTTATAATTACTTTAAATAACACTTACAAATATAGATTATTAGATAAATTTAATTTTATTTCATATATAAATTACTATATATAATAAGAGTCACACTATAAGGCGTTTTTGTAAAATCTTGCAAGAAAGAAGGGTATATGTTCGCATTATTTTTCTTTTTTTAACCTTTAACTTTTTTTAACTTTTAAAATGCTCATGCATGTTTATGACTAGATATTTGTTACAAAGATAAATGTAAAAATTTAGAAAATGGGATGTACTGTTCTACAACAATTCTTCATTTAAGATTCATTTCATATTTATGTTGCTGAAATTTAACATTTGATATCTAAAATTAGTATGATTCAAATATAAGTGGGAATTGATAAAAACCTAATTAATAAAAACCGAATCAATAAAAACTGGCTATATGGTGTAACTCTTATTATAGAGTCTGTCATAAAATCATTGAACTTTTTCGAAATTAATTTCTCTAATATTTAAAACTTTATAGAAAAAAAATATTAGCATTAAGAGAAAAATTTTTAAATTAAAAAAGTTAATAAAAGTTATTAAAGTTTAAAAGTAACTAAATTAAGTTAAAAATTAATTAAGTTAAAAGTTATTAACTTTTTAACTAGTTTTTTAACTGTTAACGTTTTAATTACTATCCAACCCTATAAAAAATTAACTATAAAATAAAAAATTTTTTGGAACTGTTTTGAACCTACTAATCCCTACAGCAAATATTGCAGCAACATTATAGCAATATTTAATAGTGCATTTTACAAAAATTACAGCAATATTACTGCAATATTGAAATATTTTATTGAAAAAAATTGAACAATATTTTTGAAGGAGAATTAAAGTTACTATTATTTGATTGAAACAGAAAGACCTTTAACATTTTTTGAAGGAGAATTAGAGTTACTTGGGTTGGAATAGTATTATTTGTAATAGGAATACAAAAAGATACGTTACATATCGTTTAGATTTTATTACATATAAATTAATAAAGACAATATCATTTAGATTTTAATTTTTAATTTGGTATAATAGTTTTTTTTTAAGATATTGCTAACTTTTTAATCATTTACAGTTTTATATATCGAAGTAGACGTTGCGTTTTGCAACAGCTTTCCTCATTATTCTCCAAACATTCGAAACGTGATTATATAATCAATAAATTATATATATTTTTAGAATTATTAATAAAAAATCTATATAAATATTATTACAACAAAATACCTTTAAAATAATTCAAATAATATAAATTAATTTTTATGTAGTATACATTAGACTACTTGAGAGATTAATTTGAAAACGAAATATCTAATTCTCACCCATTTGCAAAAAATAGCTTAGAACACAAGAAATTATAAATTATTTTTCAACTTGGCAGAATAACGCTGTACCACGTTTTATCCAATATATATGCGACTTATCAGTTTCCAAGGGCACGCTTGTGATGTAATTCTTCTTCATATCACTATCTGTTCTATCGCATCGCATCGGTGAGACATATACAGGGCACTTGTATATATCATCAATAATTCTCTTTTCTCTGTTAAATGTAAGCTGTATCGGTGGCATGTTACACCAAAATACGTTCGTCAAGCTTTCAATCAACATATGCCTTTGCATATCCCATCGGGCGCCAGATAAATGTAAATCATGAATGTAATACTTATCCTCGTCTCCCTCGCTGTACGTAAAATTGTCATTCGTCACTTTAAGATCCAACGCGACTTGTTCGATGGGTATGCCTCGTCGTCGTGAAAACGCGAGGAAAGCCGCGGATAGGAATCTCTTGCAGCAAGACAGCGCGTCGAAGTGGATCACATGAGGTAGATTGTTGTCACGCCAATATCGCACGAAGTTTACGCGTTTCAAGAGTAGATTGATGTAATTCGATAGATATCTAGTTGCAATGCTGACGTCGATCAGTCTCCAGATGCACGGAACTTTGTTATTGCATATTTCTTTTGACAAATCTTCCAAAGATTCGGTCAAGATAGTCTCGCCGTTCAATGCTGATTTTAAATTGCTCAAGGAATTTGCGATCATTGACAAAGTTTTGTTAATCAGTTCAGCCTCGTGGATGAGAATTGCGTTTAATGGTTCGCGCGAAATCGTAAGATATTTGTCTTGTATCTCGTTGATGTTAAATAACGCGGGCAATCTATTGCTAATTTCATCAATCGCTTGCAATGCCCGATCCTGTATAGCTTCATGATTCGACGATCTGACTTGATCCAGGAGAGATATCGATTCTAGGAATTCTCTGGCGACAGCTGTGTCTTTTATAACAAGAGCATTTTCGTCGCAGGCAAAAGCTTCTGCCGATGCATCCAATTGCATATTATTAATGTGCATGATGATATCGCGATACTCGCATCTTTGTGGTACTGAATGATCAACGCAGTCAGAAAATGAGTATTCAGCGTTTTCAATAACACGGGCATCACAGAAGGAGTCTAGTAGGTGTCGTAGGCATCTTTGATCAAGGCAATCCATAATTTTCCCACCATAGTTACACTCCCCGATTAGATAAAGCAACGTATCGAACGGTACATTCTCGGTTTCGTTAATTAAACTTTGCAGTTGTTTAATGGATATTTCGAAGTCTACGTGATCGAAATCGTACGGGATGTTCCAGCCTTGCGGCCCAAAGTGCCTTCTCTCTCTAATGATTCCATGGAAGAAGCAAAGCCCGTACAGGAGTTTGGAGAACTCCTTGTCTTTCCCGGGGCATCCCTCAAAAAATTCTTTGCTCCTTATAGGTTCCGACCGGTACGTTCTTAGCAAACTTTGTTTCAGTCGAAGCGGATAGTCATATGTGATCTTTACGCTGTTTTGTAAGATGCTGATCGGGAAGTACGGAGTGGAACAGCTGGAAAGCCACAATCGAAAATCCAAAGACGTACCGGACAGATTCAGATTCTCGCAGATTTGCTCAAGTTGTGGTAACCATGACGCAGCGTGATGGCAATTCTGCAAAAATATCCATCCTCCTTCCCTTCGTGTTCGCTCCACGAAGATTTCGGCTTTAGTCTGTTGTTCATCACTCATGGATAGAGAGATGAATTTTGAAGTATATCCTCTCGCGCTCGCGTACATGGAAATAAGTGACAAAGGCGAAGCATAACTAGGTAGAATAAATATAATCGGCGTGAGACAATTGGATTCCGCGTAGGATTCGGATATCTGAAGGCGAGGGTAAGAATTGAATACGTCTTCCATAACATCCTCTATTAATTGCATTATTTCCACGATAATCTTGTCGTACCTTACGATTTTGATAAGCATTAGTTTTTGAAATCGAGTCAGATTGTTGGCCCAGAAATTTGGTATTAGATCGCTTTGAAATGGCATCGCGGTGCAATATTTCTCCCAGGCTGCACTGTTGACATGAAAGTCATTTGCGAGTTCGTGTAAATTGGGCACTGCACTGCTCAATCTGCAAATTTGTTTCCATTTGTTTATCGGTAACCAATCCGGCGCTGGATCTAAAATTGCATCATAATCTTCCGAGTCTAAAGATATGAAATGGTTAACTTCTTCCTGCGTAGTCTGTTGCGCGTCTATCAAAACTTTTACGCACAGCAAAAAGGAATATAAGAGTTTATGTTTCTCAAACAGCGATCTGCAGACACTGGAATGAAGATTCCTCGTAAATGAAGACTTGAGAAACTGTAATCGTTTTTCAAGAACGATACTTCTATTCGAAGTCTCAATAGAGGTAATGTACAACTGAATAAACCAGGAGAATGAAAATCGGTACATATGATTCAAATTGGATAGAGTAGTCAGTGTACAAAACAAACTTGCGCAGTGATTGGCAAATTGCAAGTACGCATCTCTGAACTTGTTAATGTCCTCTGTCATTGCCCTGGCTGCTTCTTGTTTCTTCATGATGTCCATGGTGAGATTCTTGGAAGAATCTAAAATTTGTATTGCGTTTTCATCCTCCAGAATGTTTGTCGTAGTCGATGAAAGAATGCTCAAGATATTATCCTCTTGCTGTTGAAGAACTTTCTTGTTAGCGGCGTCTTGAAGACGGAGCGCTTCAAATTTCTCTTGAAGCTCTGGTTTTTCTTTCGAAACGACGATGTCCAAGAGTTTATCTTGAAGAGTTCCATCTGGCATTGAGAAATCGATTATCGTAAGTTTTCCGAAAACGTCAACTGCATAATTTGGATTCGACAGTCTCGTGGTAATATAAAATCGAAAATTTGAAGAATACTTTACAGATTTAGTTCCAATATCGATGTACCAATCTTCATTTTTATAAATATTCTTCAACAGGATTGGCTCCAGTGCAATTTCGAGTTTCTCTCCAACATTTTCTAGCAGAACTGGAATACCAGTTTCAATGCTTTGTTCGATAACCGACATATAATTGGAATCTATCAGTTTAACGACTTTTAAATCATTTTTCTTTTCCATTTTCTTGATCCATTGGTTTATTTGATTCTGCGAATCGATGAAAAGACACCACTGTTCGGAATTATTTAAAATGATAGCATTTTCTGTCGCAAAGCGATTTTTCGATAAACCGCAGAGTTGCCAATGATTGATCTCGATTTCCATGCCGAGAACATTTATGAAGTCGTACGTTTTAGTATACAATATTTTAAAAGCTTCCATAAATTTTTTCCATTTTATTAACATTTCATCGCGAAAAGAGATATTGTAAGACGCCATATAAGCCACAATTCCACTTGAAAGTAACATGTCGCCAATAAGATTATCATAATTCATTTGAAGATTATGAGCACACTGCATCCAGTGGCTTTTCTCACCTCCCAAACTGGCGATCAATTTCTCCGCCTTGACCAGCTTAGCAGTGCATGTTGTCACTTCCATTTCTAGATTCAATTTCTTCTGTAGTGTTTGCCGCAAGCTATCGTTCAGCGCTGCCAGTTTTGCGTTCAAGGCAGCCAGAGTTTGTCGTTTCTCGTTTAAAAACGCCTCGGCTTCGTCGCACTCCATTTGTGCCTCTACTAATTTCTTCTTCTTTGGTACAACAACTTTGGCCACTTCGTCATAAGACACCATGGCGCGGACCCATTTGCAGAGACCCTCGGCGGCACTGGACGCTTTCGCGACTATGTGAGGCATGAAGCTGTTGTCCGTCATGTATGTCTTCTTAATAATTTGCATCACTGTGGGTGCTATATTGTCTTTATCGTAGTCCTTCAAGTTCTGCAGAAAATTCATGTCGCCTAAAATGCGCTTGCTCGGACTCCAAAAGTCTGTGAATTTTTTTCCTGTAACTGGGTCGATGCTACGATCCGGAGGAACGCCCAGCATTACGCAAACGGCGGCCATTACTAATTTGATAGTGTCAGGAGGATTTTTCATTGCTTTTACCAAAGTGATATCAGTCGGCTTCAATGTATTCAGCGCTATTACCGCATCTTCCAGAATCGGTATTGCAACAGCGAGATCTGCCTCGCATTCGGTTTTCAGAGTACCCGCGATCTCTGCCTTTTTATTCGCGATTTCTTCTTCTTGTTTTACAAGAGTGGTAGCTCGTTCTACGGTAATATTTTCATTCTCCACTTCTTTCATAGTGATCACAGTCTGTTGAGCAGACAGTTCCAATTGGGGTTTCAAGACGGTCAAAGTAGCCTTCATCTGTTTGACTTGCTCAGCAGCCAATTCCAACTTCTCCAATCCTGCTATGTATCTATTCCGCGTCGCGATGATTTTTTCCTGCTTCTTCGATGTCAGTTGTTTATACAATTTGAGCATGTGTAGAAAGGCTGACGATGTCACGTGAATGGTCCTACCGAACATTTCGTGATATTTCAAACTCATTTCCTTTGCACTGTTGTGGAATTGCACGCAAATTCTTGCTGCATCAGCTTTAATTTCTTCCCGCACGTTAACGTCCCTCATGTGCTTCACTGCGATTTCTAAAAGCGCGTCGTTTGGCCAAACCTGATAGCAGTTCACTGTGCAATGTTTTGCTAAGTTAGGATATGAGCACAAATATGTTCTAAACGTAGTGCTAGTAGGACTGAAGCAGAGTACAAAATGTAATCTGTTTTTGCATTGATTTACGAAATAATCCATCACCGAACGTGCGCTGAGCTCCATGTTTCGATCATCATCCTGGGCGTGCAGTCGCGTTATCTCGATTATATTCTGCCTGTCTTCGATAGAGAACAAATCAGGTAGCTCCCCAGTACTTAACAGACAGCTGATATCTCTTAAAAACGCATTTTTTATTTGTTTTTCGTTCATAAAGTACGTAATATCCTTCCGCAACGTGCCACATTCCCGTAGGATTTTTCTCAATTCATTCTTCCATGCGTCCATGTCGTAATAGGATTCGATAGTGGTTTCAAATAAAGTCTGTTGCTGCATAAAAGCAGCAAGGGCGATCATGGATTTTCTGCCGGAACCCACAGTAGATATCATTAACACACTTCCGCCTGGAGTATTTAGAATTCTGGAAACTTTGATCAAAGATTCCAACATGTAACGACATACGACGACGTCGATTTTTCTTTTAAAGCTAGCGTTATATTCATCCAAGTAAGAGAGAACTTTATTTCTTAAAGTTTCCATAGAAGTGATTTCCTCGTACCGCCTACATTTACCGTCCTTCTCTCCCACATCCATGAAATTTCCAAACATCAGATCGTTGAAGCTGTCTTTGGTGATTTGATTCTCAAATTTGGGTAAGTGATCAAAGGCGATTTCAAAAGAATCTTTAAAGTTGCTCTTTACTGCATCTCGGATTTTTAGGAAAAGCCATTCCTTGTCGCCTTCATCTAGCATGCGATCGCTGAACACGCGTAAGCTCTCATGCACCCACAACCGAATGAATGTTATCTTTGTCTCCACCGATTCTTTCTGAATTAGACCGCATCCACTGATCACTCTAGATATATCCCTCATATCAAAATAATAGTACAGTTTGCTGGGCACAGGCCGCAACGTCTTTATTATGGACTTGTAAACATCAATCGTCGAGTTTACTATGCTGGTTACGCTTCCTGTGACGTCTGCCGCGAATAGATTCTTTTTTAAATTAGCAAGTAGTATGTTAAAATATGTTCTGAATATGTTATCCGTTGTAGGAGCGGAAATCGCATAAGTGTTGAAGTGTCTCAAAAATCTAGAAGGTATGCTTCCGTCGATTTTTTTTGTAGTAATTGCAAGTGTAAACATAATGTCCTGTACGAATATCTTATCTAATTCGTGTGTGTCGTAACAGTAATTATAACTGAGAAGTTGTCTTAAGAGATCAAATATGGATTGTGCCTCTGGTTTTTGCATGATGATTCTATTCATATCATCCACGAAGTTTACACAAAATTGATTTCTTCCTGGTCCGTAAGTAGTGCGTCGTATCTTGTTTAATTTGGAGAATAATAATCTTTCCGTTCTAGTTACCGTAATCATGGAAGTAAAACTAAAGAAATTGGAGAGACAATTTTCTGGCAACTTGTTTCTCAGGAGATCATACATGATACTTGTCTTCCCAACAGCAACATCGCCATACAAGAGAAAATGTTTTCGATATTTAATATGTTTTAAAAATATGTGATTATATTTCATACTATTGATATTTGGAATGTAAATTTGATTGAAATTACATATCTCTGGAATTTTTTCGGTTTTTAGCAAATCGCCCCAATACTTCCAGTTTCCGGTACCTTTAAAGATGTAGAAATTGTCTTGAATTAAACCCTCATTAGGCAGTGTTACATCAAAATGTTTAATTATATCAGGTTTTGGATGTTCTTTATTTGTACCGTTCCAAAATGACACACAAAAAGCATTGAATCGAGTTTGCGAATCTTCGATCAAGTTTCCACCCAGTCCCCAAACAGTAGCTAAGATTAAAGCAGCTTGTGCCCATATGACAAAGTGATTATCCTTGTCCTTATCTTCAGTATTTTCACAGGCATCTCTTAATAATATTTCAAATAAATTTACGGTTGACATAACAAGATGTAATTCTTGATTTAACAACATATCGCCATTTTCCTTTAAATAATTGAGACATGGATCTATCGCCCAATCAAATAAAGCACATAATATTTCATTATATCCATCGTAAAATGATTTGGCGATGTGAGACAACACGTACGGTCTCCAGCCAATAGAATGCACGTCAATATAGATTATTCCACATCGTGATATTATGCTGGGTGAAATTTCCATCGTGCTTGTTGTTTCAAAGATGATGGACATTGAGTTCGTTATAGAAAATCGTTCTCCAGATGTCAAATACAACATTTTATTCTCATCCAGAATTGTATGCAAGTTTTCTATCCACGTACCGCTTAAATCTCCATCAAACACTAACCATTTGCGATCTGTTGAGGTATCTTCTATAAAGCGGCGAAATATAGTGGTACACAAACCATCCTTCCAAACTCCAGACTTATCGCAAAAATATCCAAAGAGAGCATTGCTGTCTACCACTCCTGGTATAACTGTTTCAAGTTTCACTGTGGCGCCAATTTTATTTTTTTGATCATGCAATAATAATAATGTTTCAGCAAGCGTGTACAAAATTTCCGTTTTCCCACCAAAGGAGTTGCTAATAAGTATAAGACCGCGATGAACGTTCATCAGTTCAATGATCTGTATGGCTTTCAATTTGAAAACTGCATGCAATGTTAGAAGTCTCTTTGTGCATATGATTTCCAAAGCGTTTAAAATCATCGAGCAATCGAAAGGAAGTACGACAGACTCAGGAAAAATGTCTTGCATAATATTCTGGAAGATTGATATGTCGATGTTACATAGCTGAGGAATATTTATGTGTATCATCGAACGCAGTAAGAGAGTATATTCATTTTCATCTGGGATATTTTGTTTCATATTAATTGCAGTCGCGACGACAGTCTTCAGTGATGACATACTAAAATCGTAATGGCGCTTCTCTCCTATATGTTCGGATAATAATTTATAACTGACAGCTAGCTTCATTGCTAGATTTTTTGCGTGATTAAATCCTCCAGCGAAGAGTTTAATTTCAGTAATTTTGCCAATATCCGGTGATATCATTGATACGGAACGAAAGAGAATTTTCAAATTATCCGGCAAATCAGCATATCTCGATTGCTCCGAATTGATATTAACACATATATTTCCGGAAACATTTAAGTTCAAGCTGCAACCTTCGAAGCTTACGATCTTCAAATTAGACGAAATTGCTTGCTTCATCTGCGTAAGATTTTGGGCAATAGACGACAGCAATTCTAGTTTCAATCTGTTAAAGTTCTCAAAGCAAATCCATGCTCCACAAGAGATCACTCCTTTAAATATTCGTATCATGCATTCATAAGAAATGCTATTATTGCAATTGATGACGTAATATGGTTTCGCGATAGCTCTTATCAAGCTTTTGATTGTTTCCGTTTTTCCGGTACCTGTTGGACCTATAATACTGCTATACAAATGATAACGATAAGCTTGCAATATAGTACGAAAGCATCTATCAGTCAAGGGAGTATTAACAATATTCTGCTGACAATAGTTATATTCGTATCCGTATTTAATTGTTGTATTGAATATTGATACTTCGATAAATTTATCATTACAATAATATCTTAATTGCGCGACCCATTCAAAGTCTGTCTTTTTAACAATATTTCTCTCTAGTAGCAATTTTATAATTTCTTTATGAGTCATCATGACAATGATCAATGACATTAACAAATTCCTACGTCTTCGTATTAAATTATTTTTTAATTCATTAATTACCGAAATTATACCGTTGGTGTATGTCATGAGTAAAGAGTTTAACATGTTAATATTTATTGGTGTAAGACATTTTTCTACCGAGCAAGTCCAATAAAGTTGTAAGCTACAAATGATTGCCATGCTTGGAAAGTTATCAATGGGAACAAATGTCAAATTTTCATCGATCAGAAAATGATACTGCAGAATATTTTTGTGAACTGCGTCTTTCATCTCTTTTTCAAGCTGAATTAACCATTGCTCTTCGCACTTAGTGTCAGTACATAAGGAAATGTTATTATTTAGACATAACATTTCTCCGTAATGCCCAATGATGCCTCGAACACAGTTAGACTTATTAAATTTCAATCGTTCTATACCAGCGAAACATTTCTTCACGAGCGTATGCTGTTTCTCTGTATTAATCGATTCGAATAATATTTTCTGAACTTCTGAATCCTCGAGAAAGAAGAATCTCGTGAACGATAATCTTTTAATATTTAAATAATTCCTTACACTTTTGCTCGCTGTCTCCAATTTTTCATTAGCTTCATTTAAGCTTTCAAGCAAGTTAGATGATTTTTTGATTTCATGAAAATTTGGATTCTTCATAAATCTGTTGCTAATATCTAATAAAATGCTTATCGCTTCTAAATATAGTGAAATTTCTTGGCTTAAACGTATTTCTATTTTTGGATAAGAAAATATTGGCTTTAAATGGAGTTTGCGATATTGCACTTGCGTCCACTTATCAAGGATTTCTTGGATCTTTATTAGGACAGTGTAAAAGTCAATTAAATTTGACAATATTGGCTTTACGAAATGCGATGCTCTTATTTCTTCAATTTTTATAAGGTGGTCGCTAAGAAGAGTTTCGATATCATTTATATGTTTAAAAGATACCATACCGGATTCTTTAGTCGACATCTCAAATGACATCGGCTCCCATTCCTTAATCATCTCAGCCAATTCCTGCTGAAGACGAAGCTCCTTGTTGGCACCTAAACTTATGGCCTTGTACCTGTCAATGTTATCCATTAGATTCATGTCGATCATTTTCTTCAGAGTCGTTCCTGCGTTTGGTGTAAGATCGAAATTGCATATCGCGGACATTTCTTTCCAGTGACGCGCATTCAAAGCTGGATTGCACATGCAAACTGCGAGCGGTACGTGAACTTTAAACTCATTAATATTATTAAGTGTCTGCCAACACAATTTCAATGGTGCAGGTTGCTGCATTGGATCAGGATCGTCGGCAATGCCGGAAAATTTATACGATTTATTCGCTGTCGCATCCATTTTAATGCGCGACTTCATCGTCTTGTTCATATCCGTGATTTCTTCTAAGTAATTCACAGTCTTCTTCTCGATAACGGAAGCATCCAGGCATTCAAATGGACCATTCAGCCATACAGAGTTGTCCCTTCGCCATTGATAAATAGTACATATAAGTTTGTGGAACGGCACGATCGTTTCTTTCAATTCGGATATTTTCGGAAACTCCGTTTCAGGAAACTTGAAAAGCCTTTCCTCCGAATTAATAACTTGCATCTCATCGTCTATGCGTTTGTACTTCTTAATCAGATCCTTGTAATGCTGTGCGTATTCTCCGACCTTGCTCATATCGTCCATATCATCTAGGATGATAAGTTGCGGGAACAGTGCATCAACCTCTAAATTTAATGCATTTATTCTTCGTTGAAGATCCTCTTCCAGCTCGCTCTTCATAGCTTCGCACAATGTATTGTTTTGCGCAAACACAGGTTGAATATCGTGTAGCCAATTAATAGTGGTCTTATTTAAATCAATGTGCTCGTCAGTTAATATAGTAATTTCCAACAATTTGCTCAACATATAGATTGATTCTCGTATCTTTTGTTCCTGCTCTTTTATCAGTACTTTCGAAGCTCGTGACATACGTTCACTCAATTGTGTCAAAGAATTTGCGTCCCTTGGAATTTCCAACGCCATAGATTTTAGATTCTCAAAGTCCGTGCAAATCGAACGATTGAAATCTTGATGATACTTCACGAGTTCCGTCGTGAGGACGCTTATAACATTGCAGCAGATCTGCTTCAAAGATTTCTTGGCACTGCTTTGATCCAACTTTCCCACATTGTAATACAAATTGGAGACCATAGAGTTCGTTTTGCTTAGACACTCATTATACTTGCAAATGTGTTCGAAGTAAGAGTCGAAATTCGGTTGTTTAGAAGTCAAAGTTAATATTTGTTTTTTAATACTCGACGTATATACACTACTAAATTCCACAGAAATGAATGCTACATGCTCGTTCATAGATTTAAACAGGGTATCTAATATTTTCTGTAAATTGCGGTGAGACTCCTCGACAAACCAGTCAGGAAGCGCTATCTTTATGTACTTTTCCTTCGCTTTGACGTTCAACCATTCTTCCAACGGTATCAGATTTTGCGCAATACCTTCAATGCTTCGGATAATATTATGATATGTCGAGAAAACCTTCTGTATATCTGGTTGTGTTATAAGCTGGTCATTTTCGCATACCAGCTGAAATTCGATTTGAGGACAGAAACGACCATCCTTCATAATGTCTATTATATGATCAATCGATTTCATCATTACATTGAGAATCTGTTGAACAAATATATTTGTGAGACACTGCATAAATTGGGACAGACGTTCCGCAGAGATGCTTCTTAATAGTTTTGATTTCTGTACGGCATTAAATGTCTCGGTATAAAATTTATTAGTGATCACTAAAGAGCCTCTCTTAATATCCTTAAGGATCATATCTTGAAAACAACATAATGTTAATAATCCAAATTTATGGTAACGTTTGAAGTCACAAATTATTGCGGGTAGAATACGATATGCCGTGTTCATAATATGTCTGATTATTGGATAGGAAAGAAAGTATCTCTTGGCAAATAAATTACGACGTTGTAAAAATATTGCGTGATCATGCATTCTATTTTCCTCAACGTTTCGTTTCAAGCCAGCAGAAACGTCGCATTCCTCGCAAGCAACATGTTCTCTTCTATATATTTTGCAGGATAATATGGATTTTAAAACGAACTCTTTCATATTTTTAGTGTACATATCCTTTACTTCATTTAATACCGAGTTTATAAAAGCAGAATGTTTTCGTCTGACCGCATGAGGTATCAAGTCTAATATGTTTCTTTTCCATTCTGTGGAAAATTCGGGGACATAAATATTTCTTATGTAATCTTTTAGTCGGATTTGATTTGGCTGATTGAAATTTGGAAATTGACACACTACAAAAGTTGATTCCAAAGCATTCCAGTCCATGTTTACAAACACAGTTTAAATCCGTCGTTTACCACTTTGTCGAAATTTTTAATCGATTGTTTCACAATAATTTTATAAAATATTTTATTAACACAAATGTTAAATAAATATCTATTTTGTCTACAATTACAGATTAATAATAAATATATTTAAAACACAATTATAAATTATTATTGGGCAGCTTTTTCTGTATTTAAGAACAGCTCACAGAACTAAGTTTCTTGGATACCGTGAATGTTTTATCAATAGAGCGGACATTCGATCCTTGGACGCATGTGGAAAGTGGAGTTATGCGATTTTTATATTGAAATTGAAATTTAGATTTTTGAAACACACACACACATACACACACACACATACACACACACACATACACACACACACACACACACACACACACACACGCGCGCGCGCGCGCGCGCGCGCGCACACACACACACACAAAATGCCATGCGAAAACCAAATTTAATTAAATATTTTATTGATATTAGATTTTTTAATTATATATAAGGGAGATCGAGACCTTAAGTTGGCATTTGAATTTTGAATAGAAATATAATCTTATGAGTTCCCAATTTATATTATAGATGGCATCTCGTGTCTTCTTTATCAACGAAGTTTGGTTAGTTTAGGTTTAGGTTTAGGTTTAGGAGCGTTGTTATGTTTAGATAGTCAAACATGTTTTCGATAATCAAAAGTAATTTTTCGAACGTTTATACAAATATGTATCCTGATTGTTATTTTCAAATTTGAATTTTTTCAAATTTGAATTGTTCAGGTAAGTAAATTTATGTAAAAATGTGTTCTGAACACGTCCTGGTGTTATTTCTTTCATTTTCAGAATTGTTTAACTTTTATTTATGTCGAAAGTTATAATATACATTCGGGGCTAAGTGGGCATGAAATCACTTCTTGATTTTCTATTCACAATATTTTTACCATATTTTCGTGTCAATTACAGCATAATTCGCAATTATAAGTGTAAAACTGATCCCGTCGATAAAAATACAATAGGATGTCTAGAGCTAGCCAAAAAGGATTATATGAAAATTGCATCGGCGACGAAAAAATTTAGTGTCTAGAAGCACATTACAAAATTGGCTAAAAAATACAAACATGAAGAAAAAACTGAGGTGAATGAAGTAGTTGCACTGGTACATGGGCATCGTACAGTGTTTTGTTATCATAATTTGTTGAATATCTTAATTTGAGTAAATTTTGTTATCATAAAATCCATTTTATTTCAGATTTTCGACAAATGTAGAAGCGACTCTAAGTAAAATATTTAGAATACTGCAATAACATGTATTTTGGCCTTTCAAACAAAAGAAGTGCGAGGTTTAGCATATGATTTTGCGAAGAAATTAAAATTAACTGTGCCATCGTCTTGGGAGGCCACTCATATGGCTGAAGATTGATTAAGTGATTTTCTCAAACGGCATCAGAACTTGGCTACACGCAAATCGGAAGCGACAAGTTTAGCGTGTGCCACTAATTTTTAATTCAACTAATGTCAAAATTTTTTTTCATTATTGAAAAAAGTAATAAATAAATTCCATTTTTCATGTCAAAATATTTGGAATATGGACGAAACCGAAATCACAATAGTGCAATCACCCAATCGAATTATTGCTCGACATGATAGTAAACAAATTGGGCGCATAACTTTTTTTGAACGAGGTGTACTTGTGTTTTTGGCAATATCAGCAACAGGAAATTCTCTTTCATCTTTTTTTATTTTTCCAAAGAAACATTTTAAGAATCACTTTCTCAGCGATGGATCACCTGGCTGTGCAGGCACTACAAATTCAAGCGGTTGTATGAACGCGAAACATTTTTTCGAATTTTTGATGTTCTTCCAATTCCGTTGCTTCTGTTGACCCCCTTCTACTTGTGTTAAACAATCATCATTGTTAAATTTATAATGTCAAATTTAACTTAACGTGAGTTGCCACTGCGCCTACTAAATATATCATTATTTTTTACCAAAACGATAGTTAAATTTGACACTATATTGTATTAATTTACACTATATATTAAATTGACACTAATCTATAATGTTTTAGTATAAATGTTTTAGTATAACGATATATTTAATAGGAGCAGTGGTGACTCACGTTAGGTTAAATTGGTACTATAGATTTAATAGTGAAAGTCCCACTTATCAATCAAGGGACTAGATTTTTGCAAATCCAACAATATAATTGTTTTGTCGCTTCTACCTCTCTATTGCTTATATAAACTTCAGCCATTCGATCGCGCTATCTACAGCCCATTAAAGAAATCCGTGAATGCAGAGTGTGACTTTTGAATTACATTCAATTCTGGCGTTCAATGACAATTTACGATATTCCCAAATTGTTAATAAAGCACTACCACTTGCTAATCCAGTGAAATATTATATCAGGATTCGAATGTACTGGCATTGCATCATTTTTCCAGGAGTATGAATTTTTACCAAACAGTGTAATAGATCATCCATCTACTTTGTCAGCACAATATGAACAGACTGAAGCTACAGTTCTACTACCATCATCACTGACTGAACTTCAGGCGCTGGAAAATGAACGATGGCTTCATGGAAGGTGACTGAAGAAGACGGAAGTTTGATAGCAAGTAACTTTGTTAGCAATTTGAGCGAAACGCTTCAAAGTATTCTCATCTGAAAGCAGAATTGAGAAAGCAAACGTCAAGGTCATAAACGTAGGAGATGTGCCATGCTCATGAATTCATCTGAAATGGTAGAATTGGCAGTGGAGCACGAAACAGCTAAAATCAAAAAAGTGGTCACAAAAAATACAATAGATGTTTAAAAAAATGAGAGATCGACCGAAGAAAACGGTATTACTGACAAACCTTGATCCGCAATCATCGACAAGTACTGGAAGAACACATAAGCCGCTCTCTGCGAAAAAGGCCAAGGATTCCACGTTCAATTTCGACGATACTGCAACATTTGTTGTGTGTTCTGAAAATATTCAATCTGTGTTCAAAAACAAAAAGTATCTCGTATGCAAGTGCACATGACAAGTGCGTACGCACGACTGATAACAATTTTGTTTGTATGTAAAGTACTGTTTGATTCTTCTGATATGGAATCAGAAGATTTTCAAAATTAAAGATTCGAAATAAAATTTAATATAATTTTTTATTTTTTGATAATGACGTGTTTTTATTTCATATAGCATCGAAAAAATGTGATGCCCGCATTTAGTTTCGATATTCTTGAAATTTTATTTTCCGAGATCATATTTTTTGTGTAAGTATATGGATGAAATGGAGTTGCCAACACCAAAATTTTTTATTGCCATTTTGTAGTTTTATAATCATTCTGGCTAATAATCATTTGGCTAAAATCGTTTACTTTCCCAGATAGCAAAATGTCTGTAGTCTTTTAGTAGACTCAGCAAGTTCGAGCAGAAAATGACGGCAGTCTGCAGTCAACTGTGTCCGCATTAGGCTTATTCTGTTAACATCGCTTGTCGATATAATATGAAGACAAATTGTTGGCAGAAACTGAGCAGATCTTGCCGACATTATCTGACGCTTGCAAATTCTGTTACGTTTTTTCTAGCAGTCTATCAACAGTATTATGTACATCTAATTCTGTTGTTATTTTGTTGACATAATGTGTAGCAGATATTAAAAAAATCTCTTTCTACAGACTTGCTATCGGGATTGTTATTAAAAATTGTAATTGAAAAAAAAGGTGCTCACTTAGCCCCGGTCTCACCTATTATAAATGTACATACAGTATTATTACAACAATAATAATTATATTGATCATCATTAATATTGATAATGCTATTATATTATACATTCACTAATTAATATGCATGTTATGTATGTAATTATATGTACATACATATTCACATGCATATCGTTTTAAAATTGTCATGAACAGCTGATTGGAAACATCTGCCATCTACTGGAAATTTGAATAGTTACAACACATCGGACGTTTTATATATCTTGAAGTAGTCGATCCATTGGTTTTGTGTTTATGCTTCTCGTGATCAACTGTAATAAGAGGTTGTAAATATGAGTAATATTTATATACAAGAACCGCCTACTACGGGCAAAGTAAGTATAAATTATTTTATATACATATATATATATATATATATAATAAATATGATAAAATCAAAAGGGAGAGATAATTCATACAATTTTTTTCAAATAAAGAGCTGTATTAAAGTTAATGTAAAAATATAACACATAACTCTCTTTGTAATTTATTATATTTATTATTATAATTATTATATTACATATAAATTAAATAAATAATACATTTTATTTTCAATTTTTTGCTAAATAGGTGGTAATGAAAACAACAGTTGGCGATATAGATCTGGAATTATGGACGAAAGAAGCTCCTAAGGCTTGTAGAAATTTTATACAGCTTTGCATGGAAGGTTATTATAATGATACAATATTTCATAGAATTTTGAAAGGCTTTATAGCGCAAGGTGGAGATCCAACGGGAACAGGAGAAGGTGGTGAGAGCATATATGGACATCCCTTTAAGGTACAATTATATTATATTACTAATTTCGGATAGTTTCAGTTATCTTGCTTGCATGCTTCTTGTTTTTGTATATTGTTGACAATTATTATTTATATTATGTATCTTTATTTATATATCTATTTTCATTTATATTATCATTCCTAATTTAACATTTTGATTTTTTTTGTTTATGTCACCTAAGGATGACATTACATTAAAATAGCTATAATTATTTTATGTTTTTATATTTATATATTTGTTTGTATTGTTAGATAAATAAGTATGGTTATTTAGCTTGAATCATTAGAATTTATTTATTCTAACTTTATTTATTCTAACAATTTGTAATTTTCTGAGTATCAATTTTATTTTTTATGTTGTTCGTTCACAGGATGAATTTCATACAAGATTACGTTTTTGTCGGAGAGGATTGCTTGCTATGGCCAATGCTGGTAAAGATGACAACGGTTCCCAATTTTTCTTTACACTTGGCGCAACACCTGAGTTACAAAATAAGCATACTATCTTTGGCAAAGTCACTGGCGAAACAATTTACAACATGCTTAAATTGGAAGATGCACTTGTAGATGAAGTAAATATTTAACACATGTATTTTCATATAAAAAAAGATTAATTTTGTAATGAAAAATATTTAATGATATTTCAGAATGATAGACCTCAGTATCCACAAAAAATTTTAAAAACGGAAGTCTTAAACAACCCATTCCAGGATATTGTTTTAAGAGTAGTATCTGAAAAGAAGGAAGACAGCAAAGAGAAAAAGAAAAATAAGAAGACTGGTGTAAAGTAAGATAAATATATAATTATTTTAAGTAATATAATGTTTATCTTTTTTATACATTTGCAACTATGCTAGGAATTTCAAGCTACTATCATTTGGAGAAGAAGCTGAGGAAGATGAAGAAGAGTCATCAATTTTAAACAGACAATATAGTGGTAAAGGAAAATCAGCGCACGACTGTTTATCTGATCCAAAGTTAAGCTCACAATCTGTGATCGAACCTGCTGAACCACCAAGTAAAAAAATCAAAGAGGATCGCAGCAGCGATTGGGAAAGTGATGATGATGAAACACGAACTCCAGAAGAATTGGCTGCTTTGCAACAAGAAAAAGAGTAAGTTATTTGAAAATAAAATATTATGTAACAAAATAATTCTTATAATGTTATCTGTAATATAGTTATAATAATTTTATATCAACAGAGCTATGAAAGAGAGAATCAAGAATAAATTGAAGGATTCTAAAAAGATTTCCCAATCAAAACCGAAAATCGAGAACGATGAAACAAAAGATGAAAATATAAATGAAAATGCGGAAATTGAAGAATATTATTTTGGAAAAGATCGAGATGAAGAACGAAAGAAAAAGGCGTATGTAACATTATTTTATTATGTAAATTATAAATGTATGTGAAAATAGATTTGTAGCTTTAGAAAAAAATAAGAGATAAGCATTTATATTATTTAAAATTAAATTTTTAGTGAGGCAATAAGGAAAGAAATACGCGATTTAAAGCGTAGCGTACAAAATGAAAAGAAAGCGAAGGAAATAGAGCAAAAGCAACAAGCCGAAAAAAAAGGAAATAAATCTGAAATAATGAAAGAATACATAGAGACGCAAGAAAAATATAAAAAAGCTAAGGAACAATTGCCTAGAAAGGGTAAAGCGCGTGAGGATTTCACGATGGAACTATTTAAGCAATTCAAGAACAAACTTCAAAATGCCAAAGAACACACAAAGGATGATATGACGAGCTCCGATAAGAAAATGTCGAAAGATACTGAGGATGATAATCCGCATAATGAATCTTGGTTGACACACGCTTTGCAATGTGAAGAGAAGGCACCAGTGCTTGCCAAGGATGCCAGTACGAAAGACGATGATTGGTTCGAGATTTATGATCCCCGGAATCCATTGAATAAAAGACGAAGAGGAGAGAAATCTCACAAATCTAAAAACAACAAAAGTAGCAAGAGTTATTTCCATAATTAAAATGGTTCATAATTGTTAAATAATATAAAAAAATTAATTAAAATGAAAAATTATTTTTAATTACTTATATATTTAGTGTATGAATATTGAATGTACATAGAAATTAAAAATGATGTATAAATGATGTATAAATATTTCGGTAAAATATAAATATTCGAATATGTGTATATATGTTCTCATATTTCGAATTTATTAGGAATATGATTTATTAGATATAGATAAATCATTTTTCGACAAATTAAAATGTCCCGTTTTTGTTCTCAATTATCCAAATACGTTTACTTTTAATCACTTTTGTGCGCTGTGTTTTAGCGGAATTGTAGATTTATTCATCATCAACTAGCATATGATCTACTGATTATACATACAAGAGAAAAAAAGAAGTCGACGTTTAAGATAAAAGTTTAAGATTCCAGAATTTTTCGGATAAGTTGTTTAGCTAGACATGTCATTACGCCTCATATGTGACAAGTACAATAGTATTATATGCGTCAAATCCTGAGCAAATAGACCGCCAATCGAGGCTTCTTTAATTCGCTCGTTTTAAAGTGCGATAAGACGTTGATACAAAGCTTAGCATGTTCGTTCGTAGATTCAGTCGATCTGTCGGTGGCGACCGATACGCATCACGCGTTTTGTTTGATTTTGCGATAGCAGATCGAACATAATTATCTCATCATATCCTTTTAGTTAAAATAAATCTTGTAAAAGACAACGTTTTTAAGATTCTTGTTTTTTTTCTCATTGAAAATGAGAAAATGTGTAAATTAGTTCAAATGTAGATTATAATGAATGAGTCAAAAGACAACTTTAACACAATTGAAATTTGCTGCGTTAATTCAGCGTTAGATCTCGGAAACTGAAACTGTAAATAACATTATCGTTCGCAAGTGAATTGATATTACATAACATGAACGTGAAAAATAAATATCAGCACAGCGTATATGCTTATTAGAGAAGCTTTATTCGTGCATTCTGTTTTGGGAAGAAAACGTATCATCGGTTTTCCAGCGTGGCTTGTCTTGAGTTTTGAAACAGAGCAGTGATCTATGCTGTGATCTTTCAAAGAAAATGTCAACGATACCTTTAAGAATAGGTATATATTCCTTGATAGAAATTTTCGCCGAGAATTTGTTGTGGCTTTTCATATCAACAGCCTTAATATGTTATCAGTTTGAATGACAGTGTATCGTGGAAACAGTATAAAAGCAATTGCTACTTCGTATAAATACGCAACATTTCGCTCTGTTGAGTCTTCGATGTACTTTGAACAACAGTAATATTTTATATTTGAACTCTTTACAGAAGTAGTAACGATACTGTTTTTTATAAGCGGAAACCTGCAAGTGCACTTACTTCTTTCTCCATTTAATTGCAAAAAACTGTATGTCTTGCGTTCAATTAAAAGATATACAAACGGACCAAATGCTGAAATGTTTTTAACATATACATAATTATAAAATGAAACAATAAAGATTAGGGAATATGAAGTATTAGAGTTCTCTTTCTTCATGATTTATCAATTTTATATGATATATCAATTTTTACAATGCACATTGTGTTATAAATAATTAGCCGCACTGTGTAACAATGAAAGAAAACGTTGCCTTTAAAAAGGCGGCATATTCACTCTATAATTGCGCATTCTTCTTTAATGTAGTTCATTTGATCGTAATAGTATACAGATGTATATGCCGCCCTCGCGGCGAGATAGATTGGTTTTATTTTTAAGTTTCTCAACTTGGCTGGACATTGAAAGTTTAACAGCATATGTTCTACGCACGGATGAATTTTCCTTTCCACAATACAAGGCGCATAACATGATAATTTCTTTCTATAATTTCGAGGCGAAGCGGAAACACCAGACTGTCTAACTGAAAAGAAGTTTTACGTAAATTTTTAATACATTTTTAATACGTTTATAATAAATTTTCTTAGCAAAAAAAAATTTAAAACAAGATTAAAAAAAATATTATTAATATGATTTCACTAACTTAAAATTTACACAATAAAAACGGTGAAACATTTTAATTAATCAATATACGAAATCGCTTTCGTTTGAATTAAATACATATAAGCTCTCTATTATAAATCGCATAGTTCTCTATAATGAAAGGAATTGTTTCATTAAATTGTTTAATTTTTCATGATGCTTTGCCCAAACTGTCTGGGTAAACAATGATCTCCCTAGCCAATAATCATGTTCCGCAAAAAAAAAGAATTATCAATGAGATATATGATAAGTATAAGTTATCGTGGAGTTATCATTCTATAAATTGGGTCATCGTTTTGTTGAAGTATAAAGGTGAGACTGATGACCCCCTCATCATCAAATCTGGTATTGTGCGAGATTCTTATGACGTCCACGTTCTCCCACGAGTTCACGAAGTCGTTACATGTAATCGCTGCAATGTTGTTACTCACACGTGTTTTTCTTTAAATACAGTTTGCTGTTGCGGTTTTCAAATTTTCTAATGATTTATTACAAAATATATTACAAAATGTTATAAATAAATTACCCAACACACGTGCCACGCATTCATACATTCATATTTCATAATACAATACTAACGCTTCTAATTAATTCAGATACGTTCAAGTTGCCTTTCGATGCAAATGTATGAAATGTTATCTTTATATCTTGAGAAGCATGAAAAAAGTGTATCTATAATATAATTACTTCATATTAGTGAAAATATGTTTAATATTTGACGTTTTAATGCATAAAAGTTCGAGAATTGTCTTTGCTCTAATTTTTAGCGCTTTGTTAAATAAAATTTATTTGTAGTAAACCCAAGTAGCACACACAGCGTTTACAAAGCATTAACAAAGCGCTAAAAAAGCATATATAATCACTTTTTAGCACTTTGCAAGCGCTGCTGTGCTACTTGGGTATTATCGAATACATCATTAAGATACAAACAGATATTTTGTTACATATTATTAATGATACGATAATATTTTTGAATTTAGAAAGTATGTCGAAATAAGATTAGAAGTCCATAAAAAACTTGCATTTCAATATTATATGCTTTAGCGAAGCTATAGGATATTCAAGAAAATTTCCATCGGTTTTTAAACGCACGTAAACAAGAACGTATCTTGTGGATTGTCGTTGTAGATAATAACGATAAAGAATTATATCTTCTATGCGCTACATTTCATATCGAGGAAGTTGATAATTAGGTCTACTTCAAAAATTACTAGTTTCAACATCAAGAATCAATAATTGTTAGCTCATGTAAAGAAAGCTGCAAGTGCACAGTATTCTCATATCTTTACAATTCTAGCTCTATAACATCTATCATCTTTCACTTTTAGTTTTCTACATAAAAGTTTTTACAAGAAAGAAGATAATTTTGAAAATATCGCATTTATAGTGTTTTTAAAAATATTTTTTAATTTTTTAATATTTTTCTCAGTTTAAAGAGAATTTGAGAGAATTGAATTAGAACGGAAAATAAATCGGTTTTAATTTATATATATAAATTAAATTTTAAACACATTACTGTAAAGTAATATGTTCATGACATCTCATTGACGTTAAAGATATTAAGACGTTATAAAGTATTAAAATGTTATTTATACGTTATTTAATATTAATTTAGTATTTGTAAAAAAAAGATAAATAGAAATGAAATTCATATTTAGAGGTTACTATAAATAGATTTTAAACGCTATATTAATGTAATTTAAAAAACAAAATTAAACAAAGATTAATCTCATTAATATTCGCAGAAGATTAATGATGGGATGTCTATATGTTTTATATTGACAACATTTTTTGCAGAGGATGGAATTCGTCCACGAGATTGGCAACCGCGAAAATCGAGTTATAAAGTACCTTTTAGAGTGATGCGATTGTGTTTGCTAGGAATGCTTTTACCACTCGCATTCATTGTTGGTCCACTGTATCTAAGATACCGCGTATATTCCGAGCAATTATATGCTTTAGCAATATCAGATCAAAGATTGATCGACAGCAAAATATCTACCGTTTGGTGTCAAGTAAGTCATTTTACTATTAATAATTTATTCTTAACTTTTCTTTCTTAAAAATTTATTAATTAAATCTTAAGAGAGAGAGAGAGAGAGAGAGAGAGAGAGAGAGAGAGAGAGAGGAAAGAAAGAAAGAGAATCTGTATCACTAATTTTATCCTAAATCATTGTATGTTTAATTATTACGAATTAAATATAATTTTTTCTTCTGATAAAATACAGTAAGTTTATAAAGATTACGTTCATATACATATAAATGCGATATTTGAACTAAGGCCCAGTTTCATCATTCATGGTTAACTCTTAATCAAGGTTCAATTTATTCCTCATTTCTTTCTAGAATTGGAAAAAGATAAAGAATAAATTGACCTTGGTTAAGAATCAACAATAAATTGTAAAATTGAGTCTAAATAAGTCTTCTTTATTACAAGTAATCTTTTGCAATAAATTTTGTATTTGTTCTTTTTTTCTTCTTTTTTTTTTCAAGAAGCTAAAGTTGATGAAATCGATGATAAATCAATTGTTGTCTAGAGCCAAGTGATCAAAGTTAATGCCACGTTCAATGCATATCTCATGAGTAACGAGCCGGTGGTTGAAAAAGAAGCAATACCCATCTCGATGACAAGACACCTCATTATGGAGGACGACATGAAAGAGTACTGGGGATTCTATCTTTTGCATGGCAGTAGTGTCACTGTTTCAACTTGTGTAAGGTAGAATTATAAAAATGGGAGTTCGTTATCTTGTAATGAAATTCAAGAAGAAAAGAATTTTCGTCACCTATATGCAACTGTCACTATTGCTTATATGTATATCTTAATTCTCTTATTCTTAATTAAAATTTATTTTAACGTTTTAAAATATATAATAATATACAATAATAATTTAATTATTTACATTATTCTATTATAAAGATATGAAATGCTTTATTGTTTTTAGATGGCCTGGCGCTTCTTTAACAATAATTCGTGGCTTCAAAAATCTTCATGAATGCGCTTTTATCGGAGATGATAGCAGCGAGGAACTCGAGGAACTCGTCGAAATCGCTAAGAAAGAAGGTTTTCTTGATGTAAAAAGTACTACGGAGGTATCCTTTTTCTCAAAAATAGATTTTTCTTTTTAAAGATATATAAGACACTTTTATTTAAGCTATATTTTTTTATTACAGACAGTGCGTCTTAGCAACGTACCTGACAAAATGAGACGAGCAGACCAAGACGTACATTTTCATGAAGATAAAATTCTTCGTTTGAATATTTCTAAATCATCTACACATCAGAGCAGTCACGAGTTGGATCCTGAAACAATGCGAAATATCCTCACCCAACTGTTGGCCAAGACCGAGTATACAAAGAAGAAGCAGAAAAAGAATCTGCATCATAATTATGAAGCAGTCTTCAGGGATATCATTAATATGGATAAACCAGTGACAAATGAGACAACTCATCCTAGAAATTTACAAGATCAACTTCAAGAAGAATCAATAAACAGATTTGACAATAATAAAAAAATATCAGAAAATAGCACAAAGTGCGTTATTTTTCTTATTGATTAATATCTTAATAATTATACCTTAATAAATATTTCGATTTTTTTTTCTTTTTTATTAGTTGGAAAATTAACATTAAATGTATTATTAATTAAATTTGATTCTGCAGATTGTAACGTAGTTTTTTTATATATGTATAATTAAATTTCTTTTCTTATTTTTATTTCTTTATAATTGAAAATTCTTCTTATTTTTATTTCTTTATAATTGAAAATTGTGTCTTCAATTGTTCCAGATTCACGCCAATGCCTTCAAAAATACCAGTTTCTTTTCAAGAAGAACAGTACAATTACAATGAATCTGAGAGACACAATTTTCAACAGAATTCTACGTTTTCGCTTAATTCGCGTCCAAATTCTACAATATCCAGCAAGCAAATGGAATCTATTATGGCACAAGAAATCGTGAAGAAGCAAGAAGAATCGAAAACTAAACAGACGAACTCTGAGGAAGTGTTTCAAGATGTTTTACGAAAAATCAATTCCTTTGGTAATCGCGGGAAGCAGATATTGCATAAATTAATGGATACGATTGACATGCAAGCCGGTGCCAAAGGTGCTGCGTTAAAACAATTAGTGAATGACACGATGAATGATAAGAAATTGTCGAGAGAAGCTAAACGACGAAGAAGAAGAGATTTAGTGCTTTCATCGCCACTTTATCAAGAATTAACGGAGGAAGATGAAGATGGCGACGCAGCGATAGAAGAGGTAAAAATTTTATTTCGTATTTCTTGTATTTTAGATTATTTTAGATTATTAATCTAAAATGTAATAAATTAATTATAATTACTCTACTAAAATAATTTATATATAGATATTCCTATACAAAAAAAAATTATAAATTTTAATAAATATTTAAAT
>Ga0157364_1000418_pt1 | contig 28058 bp, 10 predicted proteins | sample AttsexASBM2_FD_111476 | JGI IMG/M metagenome (GOLD analysis project Ga0157364, IMG submission 111476) | Fungus gardens microbial communities from leaf cutter ant in Ribeirão Preto, State of São Paulo, Brazil - Atta sexdens ASBM2 | ecosystem: Host-associated > Fungi > Mycelium > Unclassified ... | reverse complement strand
GAAATTATAACTTTACATTTAATTATAATTTTTATGCAATATATTATTTTTTCATACATAATTATTCAATTACAATTTTCATATAGTATTTAATCAATTATTATTTATAATTTACTTATTACTGTTTAATATTAATATTATCAATGTGAATATTATCTTTATATAATGATTCGTTAACATTATATTATTATATAATTCTGATTTAAAAATATACGTTATAAATAATTTTCATAACACGACCGAATTATGTCTTTTTTTTTAGAAAAATCATTCTGTAGCTTTAAAAAAGTCAAATTAAAATTAACGCCTTTCCAATCCACAATATGGCAGCGAATCATGTGACCTGGGATCCACTATATCAAAGGTGCTGACGCTCAAGATGTTTGTTCACGTCACATGCTCCAACATGTAATATGCTCTTACCATAGCTCTTTCTCCAATGCGTTTGATAGAGTAAGTAGGAGCTGTGATAGGAGCATGTTGGAGCATGTTGAAGCTTACGACGCGAACCTTCAGTGTATGTACTTGTATGTATTTATATTGTGTTAATAGTAGATGATAGAAATCGTTGTAGGTATCATTGTATTTCACTCAAACGCTTTTATTTGTCCTTATCTAATATATTGCAACGCCATCTTGCTCTTGCAAGATCGAATATCTACTGCCAAATATTATTATTGCTTTGTTTACCATTCCGAGTCTTCGCTCAGCGTTCGTATGTACACTCATCGATTAAAAGGTTGCAACAGATTTTTTTCTAGGGTTTTCGGAATGCAGCCTACTTACCGAACGATTGATTTTTATTTAAGGATCCATAAATAAGGTCCATAAATAAGAATCAATCGTTCGATGAGCAGACTGCATTTCGAAACCTATTAAAAAAAGTGTTGCAACCTTTTAGTCGGTGAGTGTATAGACAATGACCTACTTTCCACCGAGGGTTTAATCTGGATCAGAATGTAAGAATCAACCAATTACAGTCGAGCATCCCCTCGTTCGATTGTAACAGAGAAATATTCAACTGTAGTTGGTTAGTTCTTACATTCTGATCCAGATTAAACTCCCTCGGTGGAAACTAGACCACTGACAAATACAATCTGAAATTATACGAGTATTACGGGACATATTCAGAGTACGCTCTCTAGATATTCGTATTAGAAACGGAGAGCATACTCTGAATATGTCCCAATACTCGTACAATTTCAGATGTTAAGGCATATCTGTCATCGTCTACATATATCGTCATTTGCAAAACGCAAATAAATTTGCAAATAAATATTTCTTTTGAAACTTTTAATCTTGTGATCTGTTTTCTGTTCCACAGACTGTTCTAGAACTTTCTTTCTCGCTTTAAACAAATATTAAACGTATATCTATTTTACTTTAAGTTTCAAAAGTGTACACTAATTCAGCCACAAAAAAATAAACCTTAGTTTCATAAACTCAGTATTATTTGTGCACGTAATATGCTTAGTGCTACACTATTATATACAAGCTAATAAAATTTTTATATTAAGGAAACATCAGATGATAGCTTCAGGAATTGAAAAAAATGTAAGTTTTTAACTTTTTTTTTATTATAAACACTACCAAATTTTGCGTTTACTTTAATCCTGTAAAAGGATTTTTGATTCCACATTTAATAAATTTAGAGATTTAGATATCGATCTGTAAAGACCCGATAATTTGACCATTCCATCATTCCTTTATTTCGTAAACTATTAATTTTTTGATACTCATACTTTTATAAAATAATGAGATGAATCATTTAATATAAAGATAGTTTAAAAAGATATATGGACAAAATGGATAATGTTTTAAATATGCAACAATGTGTTTTTTTTACATTAGTTAATTCATTTATCATTCTCAGAAAACTAATACAACGAATTAGTGCGTTATAAAAATGCACCAAATTTAAATGATTCTGATTGATCGATTTTTTGTGATTCCAGCTACTATATTGACTATCATAGAAAAACACTATAATAGTTCACTAGCGCGCACTAATACATATTAAAATTGTTGTACACTGATTTAATCTGTGTAAAAATAAAATACAGATATTTTAAGATTATAAAATACAAATTTTATTTAACAGCATAAAAAAATATTAAGAATTTTATGATTTAATCTGTTTTTATATAATATTTATATTAAACACATATGTTAACATCAATTTGTGTACGATGGCTTTCTCTATAGGCGCATGATATTATTTAATATTAAGTAATATTTTGAGCATATTCTTAGAATATGAAATGTAACATCATTTCAAATATTTTATTAAATTATATTATTAAATTATATAATATTAAATAATATTCTTGAAATATTAATGGATGATTATACGTCTCTCCACTTCTGATAATGTTATATTATTATTAAAAGTAATTTAATTTATATTATTATATTATTATTATTAAAAATTATTTAATATTACTATAATATTATTTAAAAAATTAAAAAATATTATAATAACATTTACTTTAATTTGTAAAACTGCTACATCTATTCAGAATAAGTATACGTTTAAAGACTGAAAATGATTTTGGTGCACAATTATAGTATTGGATATGTAAAATCACGCCGAACATTTGTTTAGCACAAGATACAGCATAGACTGATAAGAATTTTTTACTGGATTGTGAATTTAAATTGCATTAAATTAAAAATAATTAATATTTATAAATATTTAATAATGATCAAGGATATTAAGGATATAATACCAAGGATATTATGTAAATGAACATATATATAACCTCTATATAGAATATTCTCATAATATTAAAAATTATTATATTATATAATATTCTCAAAATATTATAATAACTTGAAAAATACGGATATGTTGAATTGCTTAATTACTTAGAAGTTAGATTTGATGATCGTTAACTGTAAGGCGCGAAAATGATAATATAAGATTCTCAAGGTATTTTCCAAGGTAAAAAATTTTTCATGTATGAATACGTATAAATATATATAAATATATATAAACACGCAAAGTGTAGTATAAACATGTATAATTATATGAAATATAATATGTATAATTATATGAAATATAATTATACATGTTTATACTACACAAATATAATTATATGAAATATATGTCCATACATGTTCATACATTCTTCTTTCTTTTATAAAATTATTTTTTTAGTATAATAGAAATAATAATAATAATGTGAAAATATAAAAAATAATTAAAAAGATAATTTTCGCTAACTCATTCGCTCATTTTCAATAACTTGTTTTTTTTCTAAAACAATTTTAAAAAATTGTTTGTTTTAGAAAAAAACAAGTTTGTAAAAAATTGTTCATACATAATTATGCATAATTTTATATATAATTATACGCAAGTAATTTTTTTACATTTCTTCAAAACTTGACTTTTTCTAAAACAAATAGAAATTATCTTTTTAATTATTTTTAATGTTTTCACATTATTATTATTTCTATTATACTAAAAAGTAATTTTACAGAAGAAAAAAGGATAAATATATTTGGACATATTTCATATATAATTATATATATGTTTATGAATATTTATGTGTGTTTATGTATGTTTATACATATTCATGCAAAATTTTTTATTGGGAAATATCTTGGGAATCTTATATTTGCTTCTTACGCTTTACAATTTAATAATCATCAAATCTAACTTCTGTAATTAAGTAATTCAATATATCCCGTATTTTTTTATTTTAGTACGAGTAGTATTTTTATCTTATTCTATCACCACAGAAGAATTTATTGCCAAATATTTACTTATTAAATAATAAACAAGATTTAAGGGCTTATCTTAGTGAAACTTGAAGATCCAAATTCTAAAATCTTTTTTTGCAACGAATAGGCATGATCTAATAATGAATTTTCCATTAAATAGTTTTCAGAGCAATAAATTCATGGTGGAATCAATAGATAGCGTTTATTAGTTTAGCGAAAACGCCGCTATCTCATAATTAGGCGTCTATCTCATAATAGAGGGCTTTCCTCTAATATTTTCATGCACATTATTATTTCTATTACACTAAAAATTTCTATTACACTAATTTTACAAAAGAAAGAAAAATGTATGAACATGTATAAACACATTTCATATAAAATTGTGTGTTTATGAATAATGTATGTTTATACGTATTTATATACATTCATACATAACAAATTTTAGCGGGACCCAGAGAACATTGATCCAGAGACATCATAAAAACCTCCTAAAATTGATTCATGAGACATTTTTTTGGAAGAATCAAAATTACGTCTATATGACGTCTATAAGATGTCTTGTGAGTCGATTTATGATGTCCTAAAGACATTATTCTTATGATGTCTTATAAACGTTATCCTTAAGATTTGCTTCAAACATATATTTGTCTAAATAATAAAAGTACAATAAAAGGAAAAATAAAATAAAAAATAAAAATTACTGATACGGAAACGCGTTGACAAGAGGAAATGAAACAGAAGTTGGAATTATCTAGAATAAATCGGTATGTGACTGATATATATCACACTTAATATATATTTTCAATAACGATCTATAATTGTGACAGATTTTTATTGAAAATATATATTAAGTATGATATATTATTCATATACATATATATTATCAAGTAATTCCAACTTTTTGTATACTTCCTCTTGTCAATGCATTTCTGCGGATAGCTTCGCATAATTATATATTGTATAAGTTGTAGAACGCTATAATACAAAATATTAAAATGCCAGATTAATTGACATCCAATATTTTTATAGGTTACGTATTAATATATTAGAGAAAGGTAGCTGTATATGTATGAGAAAAATCGCTGATACTGATATATACCACTTTGTTTTTAAAGAATATTTCTTAAATAAAAGGTAAAAATAAAACTTTAAATACATAAATACAAATTAAAAAGTGTCTTCCATCAGATAAGCAGATAATATAAAATATTTCTATAATATTGTTTGTAATTTTACAATAATTAATTTTTTCGTAAAATAAGTAAAAATGAGTGTCTGATGCAGAGTTCCAAAATTGACATAGTGGGCAATAATGGCACATATTCCTATTCTTTTTCTTTTATAGAACTTATCTGTACAAAATATCTACAAACGAATTGTATATAAGATTTTTCAAAATTTTTTCACTTCAATATAAAACATTTTTGTTTAAATTATATATGTATTTATGCTGTTCTGCAAGATGCTAATATGTAATGTGAGTTAGTTTTACAAAAACTTTTTCATATATGTACATTGTCTTCAGCTTCGATAGAGTTATTTGACACTATAAAGTAACATTACAACGATTAAGTTAGCTTATGATTTGTTTACGAACAGATGTTTTACGCTGCATCCCAATTTTATATTTAAAATTGTATTACGAAAAAATTAAAAAAGAAAAAATATAAATAAAACTGATTCAGGAAACTACAAGCATTTAAAACGACGTAATATTATTAATATTATTAATATAGTCACTATTATTTAAATTACGCAATTTGTAAGAGAAAATAAAAATTTTATTTTCGTATTCATGGAATATTCGTTATAAATTCGTTATATAAATTCGTTTTTAGCTGATTTTGTAGAAACAAGCCACAAATATACGAATTATGCGTTTACACTTTTTTAATTAATTAAATAAATCATGTTTTTATTAGTATTAATGAAGTGTAAAGTATAAAGTGTAGTAAGTGTAAGTAAGTAGTAGTAAGTGTAAGTGTAAATGTAAAGTGTAATAGTTACTTACTGGAAAAGGTGTCGCTTTAGGAGACTTATCTCATAGCATTTTTTATTAGCAGAACTAGTACGCACTCAGTACTCTTTAAAGCCGTACACAAATCGACGTAAAGATGTATGTTTAAAAAATATATAGAAATTAAATTGCGAAATCCTCAATATATTTTAACGTGTTATTTGATAAAGAATACATTTTATCAGTTGAAATATCCTACTTTTACATTCAGATTAGAATAATGTATAATAACTTTAATGCATTAACTACGCACCAGTTCTGCGAATGAAAAATGCTATCAGTACCGGCGACTTTCACCTATTCAGATTGACCATATTATGCCCTCGACATTATAAATAAAAGTTGCACTCGATAATGTAAATTGCTACACATGTTTCAAAACTTGAATAATTTTCTGATATCTTCCGAAAATGTTTGAAAGGTCTAAAAAGCGTCTTTTGGAAAAATCCAAAAGATATCTAGTTCAAGACGTTTTTGAATGTCTTTCATACATGTTCTTGTTTCTCTGAGATTTATAGAACATTTATATAATAAAAAATTATCAATTTAATAATATATTCTCTAAATACAGGGTGCATCACCAAAATCCGGACAAATCGAACAATTTCTTTAAACAAAATGTTTTTAATGAAAAATTAAATATTACAAAAAATTCTTTTACATAGCACTTGGGGGATTCCTGTAGTACAATTATTCGCTATATCCCCCATTAGCTTGAATGACGGCCTCTATTCTCTGAAGCGTTCGCACGCATGCTGTAATGTAATGCTGTTCATACCGACGAATGCTGCCTCAATAGCGGTCCTTAATGACGTCACATTGGGATGCCGAGGCTTGTTTGTGACCTTTTCAACTATGCTCCGTACGTAATAGTCTAAATTTAAGTCTGGGCTATTGAGAAGCCAGAATGGGAGCCGAGCAATTCGGCTTGTTCAGAAAGCAACTGTATCTTTAATGTGTACGATTTGTATCGAAGGTCCTCCTCGGCAATTCGATGCATTGTTGGCTCGCTTACACCAACAATCGATGCTAATTTTCGCAACGATTGTCCTGGGTCATCCCAGGGGAAATCAGTGCTTCAGCCCTTTCAACGACTGCGGAGATCCTCGCGTTCTTGTGACTCTTCCTCGCTGACATACTGGAACCTTCGTTGGACTGTTCTAAAGCCGTATATTATATTTTGTCATAAACGGTTAATCTCGGATATCCAAAGAACCAAATTTCCGTTGCTGAGCGCTCAATACGAAGACCTTCGATGATCGCGGCTCTTTGATTATACTCCGCATTTGGTTTGAACATCGCGACCATTTTGAGAATATGATTGTTTATTAGAAGCATCAGGCTTTCTTGGACCAACAACAATCTCTGGCGAAGGCATAATATAGCGGAAAATTTAAATTGAAATTTGTCCGGATTTTGATGACGCACCCTGTATTTATATTAATAATTTAATTCGCAAATTTATCAATTGTGTGTCGATAATAATCAGCGTTCTTCAATTACCTCCGAGCTTTGAAGTCCTTTTTGTACATCGACGAAATATATATATGAATATTTGTGTACATATTTATGTTACATATTTATGCATGAAAATTATACATATTGTGTTACATATTCATGCATGAAAAATTTTTTACCATGACCTTGGAAAATTTTTCTCAGAATTTTTCATATAATTTTTCAGACTTTCTCTATAATTTTATAATTTTCTCACATTTTTTATACGAATTGGAACATTTCTCAGAAAATTTACATCTTTTCTCAAAATTTTTTATGTATGTTAAAATATCATAAGATTTCTAAAATTTTTTGTAAGTATAATTTCTAATGAAATATTATAAAATCTAAAAAATTTAAAAATACTTTTTAAAAATTATGAGATGAGAAATTTCAAGATATTTCAGAATTCACTTGTATGAGAGTTTTGAGAGAAGGTGTAAACTTTCCGAATATTTTTTATTTCTGAAAAATGTTCCAAGTCGTATAAAAATTATGAAAAAAATTGGAATGGAATATAAGATATTATAGCTTTATAAGTATGCACATTTATTTATAAAGTATTTATGTGATAAAAAAAATCATGAATTTAAAAATGTATTAGCCAAACCCAGATAGCAAAATACCTCTACGGTATTGATACGATGAACGTACGGCGCACTATCCGATATCGTGTCACGTACGTACGTACATACTTAAAGCTTATAGTACCAGTACACGTATTTTGGATATACCGTACCGATAATGTACTCATGTTACTAAAATTAATTAATTTTATAGTTTTATTACTAAAATGAGTATTATTATTGATTAATATTTTATTATAAAATTATGATAAAAAAAAAACATTTTTCCCTGAATTCGGGAACTATAATTTTATAGTTCGAAGCGGTCACTTATCTGATTGCATACCGTCATCTATTATCCTTCGTCAAGGAAAATCTGGAAACCGCTGCACTTCGATGATCCACGACCACCTATATAATCATGGATATATAACTGTGATACATCTGTGTGATACATCAATATATGATTATATTCTAATAGAAATTTGTGCAGCTCAACTGAACAGTCAGTTACTGTCTAATATTTAATTTTAATGTTATAACGACTATTTTCAAGTTAGGAAATCAAGCGCTGTACTTTCGCAGTACAAATTATCATATCGTCTTCGACTGGAGATCTCTCACAGTTTCTCTCTCCTGTCGGTAAGTCGTATTGATACGATACGTACGATATATCTAAACAATATGCAGTATAGGTACAATGTTGATACACTGTATTATAATATCATGTACACTTTTTGTACCGTACAGTTACGCCGTACACTGCCACCTCGTAGCAGTACAATATTAATATCGTATTTTATGCGCATCGCACACTTGGTTATCTAGGAATATTTATGTTAAATAATAGCAAATTTATATCAATCGTCGATAATGTCAGCATTCTTCAATTATTTCCGAACTCTTGGAGTCCTTTTATATCGCTGAAAATTTGCTTAGGGTTAACGGTCTTTAAATAATATCTCGTCAGTGGCCCTGGATAAATTTTCGTGACTATCAATGGAGCTTCGGAGGTCCGGGGATAATTGAAGAACAATGACATTACCGATAATTAATAAAAATTTATCATTATTAACATAAATTTCGATAATTTATTATTAATTTTTTTTATTATATAAATGCTGTATAAATAACGTATAATTTTAATGCTTAATAATATCTTATATATTGCCGAAAAATTTCAATCTTTTTCTCTACAATTATCATCTCTGTTAATAATCAGACTCAAAGATGATAACATTAAAATTAGTTATATTATAGTTTTAAGTAAAACTCGAGTATTATTAAGTTTTCTTAATTACTTAAATTTTAACAGTCATGCAAACTTTCATAAACGCCATCTTTAATAGTATATCGCATCTCGCATAATCGCATTGATTCGATGTCAATTCCATTATCATTTTTGACTTAGGACATACATAATAGAAGCGGAATAGAGCGCTGAACTTGATGCAAAAAATCTATGCGAGAAAGAAAAGTAGTAACGAGTAAATGTTGGTAAAGCGTTTGCATCTTCCTCGTTCTTGCTGTCCATCATCGCGTGATTGAATCCCTGCTTCCCGATCTCATACGCACTTGAAAAAGGAACCATCGGCACATTGGGAACATTTATCTCTTTCTCGCACAGATTTTTGCATCAACACGAGCCATGAGCAAATATAGGTAATGCCCTTTCTATTTATGTATATTCTAAGATTTCTAACCACAGACTTTTATATAGGTATACTACTAGACTTAACCCTTAAAACAAGCTTATGTGAAATGGATTCCGAAATTATACGATAATTTTACGCATGCGTCACAAATATACCTAAAAGAATGCAGGGCTGCGTTCAAAAACTACATCTAGATAACTCTAGGATGTATTTTTGCTATAATATATGTAACGTAATCTACAGCTTAGTATTATCTGGGCGTAATTCCTGAACGCGGCCCAGTATGGCTGTGTTTTGCATCAACTGTTCATATGCTAAACGTATAACCTTATGAAAGTGTGATCTCATAGCGAAGAATATTGTTTCTTTTGGAAAAGAAAGTGATGTGATCTCATAGCGAAAAATTTTGTTTCTTTTGGAAGAGAAAGAGTTCAAGTAAAAAGGTAAAAATATTGGAAAGACAATTGAATATTAGTAAACATGTATAAAAGATGCAATCTTATTCAATTTTTTATAAATTAGAATAATTTATGATAGCTGGATTATGAAAATAAGTATTTGGTGTTTTAATATTGTTAAATTAGATTAACCTGTCAAAATAATGTGCTGAATGTGTGCGCATGTGCAGATATACGTCATACGGAGTGGTTCTCGACGAATGCGTGTAATGTTACATCAAAATTGGAGGCCTTTTTCAAATAACAGCTTACAATAACAACTTAACAGCGGTATATAGCAGTATATATAGAAGTCTGTGTTTTTGACTGGAATGGTAGAAGGAATAACATGGTGTGTGCAGTTGGACAGTGTATATCCGGGTTAGCTTATTTTTTCTTCTAAATGTTAGTAGTTCTGTAATTAAACCGAGAAGTGTTCCGAATGACTATCAACTCGTAACCAATAGAAGCCAGGGGCGCAATTCCGTAAGAATAAAATACAGTCTGGAATAGGACTGCGGAATACAGAATGCATCATTAAAGCAACCAATCAGCACTATTTCACATTTTTCCATCTCGCAAGTTGTATTCATATGATGCATCAAAGATGTATCCAGCATATAATTAAAAATAAATATAATTAAAAAACTACTAACTTCATGTTAATAATTTGTTTATTAAAATGAAATATAATTTTTCAAATTGTAAAAACAATTATCACTGTTGTATTTAATGTTTTACAATTAATCTCATAATAATTTTTTGAACTGCTTTAATGCATTTACTATCATTTTTCCGCATCGTGTGTAGCATACAAAATTGCGTGATGGAAAAGTGCGGAAAAGGGCACATTGAAATCGCAAGTAATGCATCATTGTTTTTTTTATCTTGGTATCTATATTTATGCACTCAAATTTTTTCATTTTGCTTTATTCATTTCGACATTAATCAATTCCATCATATCAATCAGCATCAAATTATTTTAACCTCTTAAAATATGGTTTATTACAAGAACAATGACGCATTCTCTATTTCGCAATCCTATTCCGTATTGTGTGATTTCACCCTAAAGCCGAAAATCAGACTATGCATTGAAAAATGATGAGATCCAAAATTGAAAGATTGAAGTTTGACCAATCAGAACAAAAGAAGCCAAAACTTCCTTCTCATTGATGAAATATCAATCTTTAATCTCAATCTTCAATGCATAGTCTGATTCCGGCCTAACTGTCTTTACACATTTGTTGGTGTTGTTGCGCAGATATTTTATATGGTGAAAAAGCGCAGTGGCATCGATAACTGTCGCTAGGCACATAAAACAGTTACAGAATCGCGAGTAGCTGAGTTTGATAATCGATGAGTTCGGAATATTTTTCGGTTTAGTTACGGAACTGCCAACATCTAAGGGAAAAAATAAACTAAGCTTCAATTTGGAATACATCCTTGACCTAGGGTACTTTCCAATTACAATATTCCTAGACACTTTCGTGCCTACAACGACACAAGTTGCGTTTCATTGTCGACATCACACTACACATTTGTACCCAGTCGAGGGCTATGTAAGCTTGTATTTTCTAGTGACAATTACATGTTATTAATTGCGGCAACTATAAATGATATTGGAAGTGTTGAGAGGCCGGCACTTTTAGTTTTTTTTATTTAATATAGGAAAGAGCTACATTTAATCTAACTCTATCCGAAATGGATCTCAATCGTATACAACATACACATTCTGTTCCATTGAATCGTGCACAATGTTACACTTTGTGCATTCCTATGTACATTGTGTTAGAATGTGTTAAACAATTGGAAAGCACTCTTAGTTTCCACCGGAGGTCTAAACCGGATCAGATAAGACCCAACCAATTACAGTCGAGTATTCCCCTGTTACAGTCGAACGACAGAGGAATGCTAGACTGTAGTTGGTTGGGTCTTACATTCTGATCCGAATTAAATCCTCGGTGGAAACTAGACCGATGATAAATCCAGACCTATAATAGATTTTTAAGTCTTAAATCATAAGAAATGGACGAATCCATTAAAAATAAACGAAAAGAGAAACAATCGGTTAGTCTCCTCGTATTCAACTGTAATTGGTCAATTTCTTATGATTTAAGGCTTAAATCACCTATTGTAGATCCGGATCTAAAGCCCATTTTATATTAGACACAAGTCGATCGCAAGTTTATTGCGACAGCTAATAGGTTCGTTTAAGTTGCATAAAATCCCCAAATATATTTGCACTTAAAATGAGATAGATATATATTTGATCTTGAAAAAAAAGAAAACGAAGTTACCGAGTACAAAAAAAAAAGTGTAAGCAACGCGAACAGACTTATAGGCCCGGTCTCATCAACTTCAATTAAGCTAATCAATCGATCAAATTTTAGAATTGCCAACTATAAGACTGAAAACTATAACCTAATTATCCAGCTATGAGAATGATATGATATAAAGGAGCGTTTATATTGACTATAACCATATGCCGTATGCCGTAATCTGTAAGAATTAATTAATCACAGAATTAATTAATCACAGTCGAGTATGCCCCTTCCATTCGATTGTAAAAAGGAAATTCAAAGGTGATTGGTCAATTTTTATAGATTACGGCATATGGTTATGACCTATATAAACGTTTCTTACCAGCACGGATTACTTATTAATCGCAAATTTCTTCAATCGTAAAAAAGTTATACACTCGCGAGTACTCTGCATTCCGCTAGAAAAAGATATTTTCAAGTCTTATAGTCGACAGTACTGAAATTTAATTGGCTTAATCGGAGTTGGTGAGATTGATAATTTATTTTTTATTCCTGCACTAATCTCTCGCTTCCAACAAATATCAAACATAGAATCTTCTAAGAGAATCTAATCAAATCTACCTCATTTTAAGTTTCAAAAGTGTACACTAACTGTGATCCACTTGGCGTTACAAATGCTCCGAAGCTTTTGACTGACCAATCAAAAGAAAAAATTTTATTAATTGATCAATCAAAAAATGTATCATAGCATTTGTAGCATCAAGTGGACCACAGTTTAGAACGGATGTACATCAATTATCTATATCGCTAATTAGTTAATTTAAAATAATATGATTTCATTGGTAAAGCAATTAAAAATTACTAGGAATCGACTGATATGAGTGGTGTGTGCAATTGAACTGTGTGCAAGTACGCCGCTTCCGCCTAAGATTCCAACTTACTAGTGACCTCTCTAATCTGCTCACTTTCTCCCTAGTTTGTGATTGGTCCAACATTTTTCATCCATTCCATTCAAATGCATAAAAATACATTATACTTTTACTTTAAATGCTTTATGCATGGTTATAGACTTGCTGTCGTAATATTTATGCAGGAAGGAAGACTAAAGGTGCATTCACAAGTGTCAATCATCAAATAGCGAAAACCAATCAATCAGCAATCAATCAGGGCAATACAGGTAAAAAATAATTTTAATTATTTTAAACGCCAAAAATCGTTTTATTTATTGATTGCTTCTTCCGTTGCTTGACTCTTGATGCTTACAGGTGAATGCATCTTAAGGAGACTTCACTCAGGCAGGTATTCATAGTATATTCGATTTTTATTTTAAGACCGTCTTAAGTAAAACGCCAATACAGCCTTTTGATTGATTCATGACATCTTAAGGGTGCCGTCTCATTAAGCATGAATCGGAATGATGGATCGAATTTCTTAGTGGAATTGAGTATTCTATTTCAGTTCTGTCCCGTAACAGATTTTTCTATCCGTCCTATTCAGTAAAAACGGAACCTGATTAGAACGGAATCTGATTAGAAAATTATTAATATTTCATCATTACAATTCAATATTTTAAAGAACTCACAAGAACGTTATCATTAAGTTATAGTTAAGTTAATTATACAAATTATATACATATTATTGTTTTAATTATTCAAAATAACAAAATATCGATAAATCAATTACATTTACTTACGATTGATGCGACATTCCCTTCCGTTTTTACTGAATGGATAGAGAAAACTACTACTGGACTGGAGCGGAATGCTCAATTCTAGTCAGAAATCCAATCCGTCATTCCGATCCGTGCTTAATGGGACGGCACTTTTAGACTGAACTTAAAACGGTCTTGAATGGGTCTTTCCATTTGATGATACAAGTCGACATAAATGTCATTCTATCTTTGTCACTCTCTGAATGTCAACAAGGTAGAACAACGCTTGTGTCAACTTATGTCATCAAATGGAAAGCACGCAATATAAGAACTGATTATTAGTGGTATTTATAAGGTACGTTTGGAAAGACGTTATTAGCGTTACTGTTAATCTATCTTTGTTGTTAGATGTAAAACGAGGATAGAATGACAGAAATAGTGCTAATAGCGTTTTCCCGAACGCACCTTATAAAAATGCCGATGCGATTACATGTAGCGCGGTAGAAATTAACTAGGTAATTATAGGAACCGCGCAAAACGTGCCGCTTGTTTCTTTTTCCTTCTAGTACACGTAGCGCATAAGCGGCACGGACTAGTAGATAAATAAATTTTAATGTAAATTTTTTTAAATATATTAACTTATTTCTATGCACGTTTCATCAATACTCCTATTTTTTCAATTTTTTATTTTTTACTTAATAATTGCATTTAAATCAATTTAAACGTAGCCGCCCCAAACTAATAAGCACTAGTTTATACTTCTCACTATCTACAATACATGACAGATTTTCTAACCTCAACAACTACTTTTCCTGATTACATAACATTTTTCCGAAAAACTAGACTGGAAAATGTTATGTAACTCTTTTCCTGCTGAACGAAGCAATTTTAGCAAATTATGAATAGTATGAGAAAAGAATCAGAGCCTCTATTCTCGAAAAGTATACTCGCATACGAAAAACTAGAGAAATGCTATAGTGTACGTAACATATACTATAGTATTTCCCTACGTATGTAATTATACTATTCAAGAAGAGTCCTAGGAGTATCAAAAGACTACCGATCGCGTCTAACGGAATTTCCGATCGTAGCGCCTGAATAGCCTCTGTATTTCGATCAAATACATGACATTTAAATATAATTTTAATTAAAAGTGTCTGCAAGACACTCATAAATGCCTTTGGTATTTCATAACTCTTCATAAATACAAACAATTCCATAAACATTGTTGAATTTAGATTCGGCTGATTATTTCGATCAGGTACATGTTCCACAAAAAAGATTAATTATAATTAATAGAACGAGTTACAAATTTTTTTAATTGCATTTCAAAACTCTTCATACAAAATATAAACGATTTAAAATAGTAATTTTTACAACCAGAGATTTTATCCGGTTATATAACTTACCAATTAAAAGGTTGCAACAGATTTTTCCTATAGTCTTCAGAATCAACCTATTCATTGAGCGATTGGTTTTTACTTACGGATCCATAAGTAAGAACCAATCGCTCGGTGAACAGACATTCCGAAACCCGAAAAAAAAATTTTGCAACATTTAACATAGAGCTTATACTATTAGAGAGGGAAAGGCCTATCCAAGTAATGAATGGAAAGTGTGAGCAAGATCTAAGAGACAGAAGATTTCTATCTTGCTCAATAATTTTTCTTCTTTCTGCGCATATGCCAAAAGAGAATAGAAGAAGATAGAAAAATATTTCTGTCTTTTAGATCTTGCGATGTCCATATGCTCCCTCTAGTAGTAGCTTTTTCTAGTATAAGCTTTATATCTTTTAATCGATGATACATTCGAATGTCTAGCTAGTTCTTGTATAAGAAAAGATTCAATACCAACTTCACGAAACAGATCGGCATTCATAGTTGATTCTTCCATTTAAAACTGTTTTAAGTACAATCGTAAGATGTTGTAAGGCAATCCGAGGACTGTATTAACATCTTAAGACATTATATTTAAGGCAATTTTAAAATAAAAACGGATTATGAATATATCGCTCCATGTTTCGCATTTCACATTTGTAGCCCTTAAATTTATTATTTTATGACATTCATAGACAGAGAGAGCAGAGATTTAGAGAGAGACATTGTCCAACTGCTATTCCTTTCACTATTAGCTATTTCGCTGCATAGATTTGCACTTTTAAGAGATCACTCCGTACAATAAAAGAAACAGAAAACAGAGAACAAGAATTTTAATCTATTAGAAATCATGTATTATGAAATACACAATTTCTGATAGGTTGAAATTCTTATTCTCTATTCTCCTTTTATTGTCCGGAGTCCCTTAGAGCGCGTTCCATCATCTTGATGGAAAAGCAGAAAGCGGAAAAGTACTGGCCAATCAGAACTTGCGGTGGTAATATGTAGTACAAAAAAGCCGAAATTGTCGACTAACGCAAGTTCTGATTGGCTTCTACTTTTTTGTTTTCTGCTTTTCCATCAAGGAAAAAATGTGAACATCAAGATGTGAACGTGCCCTTAAGCAGGCATTCTATAGAGCGAAAATTTACAACAGAACAAAATTGCGCAATTACAATTTCCCAATTGCAACTCTCATTACTCTGCTTTATTTTCTGCGATTATGATTTCGCTGTTTCGTTCCGCTGTAAATTTCTGCTCCTTGAGATTCTAGTCTTAAGCGGGGAGCACAAACTCTTTCATAATGCATAACACGTAATGCATAAGAAAATAAACCAATCTATGTTCACTTTAGGGTATATCCACACAAACTTGCATAATTGCAAAATAAACGTCATGAAGAAAATTATCCAATCGCATTTTTCAAATGAATTAAATTTTACATACGTAAAATATAATTGAATAATTTTCTTTATGTATATGCGGCTATGCATATTTTTGTCATATATTTGTGTCATCAACATATAGTATTAGACGGAACATTAAGAGAGCATAGACTCTTGCATAATAACATCAATATAAGGCCAATATTACATGCGTCCGCTTTTTTTTTGTTATACGACAATTTTTTCAAGTCTGTCGATTGGCTATAGGATAAAGAGGTCCGAGATCCTCTCTATGCAGCCAATTGAAAAATTCGTCGTAGGACAAAAAACGGACGCATGTAATATTGACCTAAAGATATAAGAAATTTAATCAATCAGAGTTTCTCTTTTTATGGAAAAGAAAAAAAGAAGGATTTTGATTGATATTTTTTTATACATTACGCAAGAGTTATTCAAGAGCCTGTGCTCTTCGCTTTAGCATTGAAATCATCTTGGCAGACCTAGAAAGAAATAAGGCGATACTTGGATAGAAGTAAATCATGTAATCAAATGCCCTTAGACATTAAGTTGATATATCTGTGCTCAGAGTATTACTTTTGCACAAAATACGTAGGAACCATATTTCAAGTTTTATTTTGTATCTAATAATTAATAATGTATGGTTAGAATTATCATATTGCATTAGTACCAGTCAGTACTTCTGTAATGGTAATGGCTCCTGATTTTAAAGAGTATACTATTTCTTTATAATCTTAGTATTACTTTATTGTTTTCCCTCTTCTGAGACATAATTCAACCAATAGGACAAGAGTAGAAAGAGAGTTTCGTGTAAATATCTACTTTGTAAGTCCGGATCTAGATGTTTTAAGCCTTAAACCTTAAGAAATTGATCAACTATAATCAAATGCGAGGAGAATAATTGATTGTGATTCGTCCATTCCTTATGGTTTAAGGCTTAAAAATCTATTGTAAATCCGGGATTATCCTTTCTAGGTCCGTCAAGATGAAAGATCAGAAAGATTTATCTTGCATTTCATTGTATGCTCCATCCAGTACTATATGTCGATAATTTGTGTGGATACCCTTACAGCTATTGTAGAATAAGCACAAACTTGCACAATCGCATAAACGTATGCATAAAGAAAATTATCCAATCACATTTTACGTCCATTTTTATAGAAGAAATGCGATTGGATATTTCTTCATGCACACGTTTATGCAGCTTTGCAAGTTATGTGGATATAGCCTTAAGCGGGAAGCACAAACTCTTGCATAACGCATAACACGTAATACATGAGAAAATGTACCAATCAAAGTTCTTCGTTTTCTTCCTTTCCATGAAATAAAGAACTCTGATTGGTTGGATTTCTTATGTTTTATGTGTTATGCGTTATGCAAAAGTTTGTACTCCTTGCTTTATCCTTTTGTTCACCGAATGTTAAACAAGAATAAATGATACATTACGTACATCATGCGAGAAACAGAATGCATTGAGATTTTGCATAATACTTAACGCATAGTGCATAAGCGAATCAACCAATCAAAATCTTTTCTTTCCTCCTATTTCAGAAGGAAAAGAAGAATTTTGATTGGATGATTTCCTTAAGCTCGTTCTATAATGTGCTTTTTGTTTCTTGCGTTTTGTTATTTTTTACATCTTGTCTTTTTCTTTCTTATCCGATTTTTTTCATATCGCCCAAGATAAAAATTATCGAATTTCGAAAGAAACAAGATACATAGCAAAAAATACAATTGTTGATAAAACGGTTATAAAGAAGAAAAAAGCAAAAGGTAAAAAACAAGAAACAGGAAACAAAGAACACATTGTAGAAAAGGCTTTATGCACTGTACATATGTCATATACGAGTCTATGCTGCGGCCATAAAAAGCTGTGTGTAGTCAAGTTGGCATAAGCATAAATTCTTTTTTTTTATTAATCTTTGGAGAAATGAACCAATCGTGCGTACGAGAAACGCGATATTAGTGCTTCCAATTGCTTCTTTAGCGTTAAGGTGATCGATCGATTTTTCTGAGAATAGCATTATGCAAATTCGTCTTTACATGAGGTGTGCAGTTGTGTGCAGAGTTGTGTGCTGTAACTAAACCACACGTATGCTCACTTATTGCCTTTTATCTTGCCTTCGGAGTGCCTCAGAGAATTGTTTGTATTCATTCGCGTTTGGGTGTCTAGTCTTTTTTGCAAGCAATATTAATAGTTAACAGCTGGTAGTTGTAGTTGCAGGATGTCTATTGTAGATAAAATTTCTCACTGTCAACGCAATTTAGAGACTTGTGGTGATAACGAGGATCGGGTATGTATATTATAGTACGATAATGCTATAACAAAATATTTGAATTCAATAATCTATATAATTACTAACCAACTGTATGCAAAACTCTTTGTAATCACAGATCAACTATCTATATATTTATATTAATACTATTTTTGCAAATACCATTTTTTTGGACATATGTTATGTCGTTTTTAGAAAATCTTTTATAAATATCTTTTAACATAATCTCTACTAGTAATAATATGTGTATATGCGTGTGAGCATGTATGTGTCATTAAACTGTGTGTATATCATTAAATTAAACAATGTCATGATGCTACAAATAAATGTTTGCACAATATGTGTCCTTATATTATATTTCTTACATAAGATTAAAAATAATTACAAAAATAATTGTTATTATAAAATCATTATAATATTTACAAATAAAAATTATTCAAGATTCTATCTTATACATATACATATTTATACATACTAAATTTTATATATAATTTATACATAATTTTGAATAATTGTCTACTTGTAAATATCAATTTATAATAACAATTCTTTTTATTCTTAATGTTCTCATAAGAAAAGTGTATATAATTTTTTTAAAGACATATTGTATAAATATTTATTTGTGTTATTATCATATTACTTAATTTCATATTGTTAATTTCATATTATTGTTAGTAGAAATTATGAAAAGATCTTGTGCATTTGTAGGATATTACTAAAAGTAAATAATATAACATAAAAAAAATGATTTTTATGATGTATGGTGTGTGTGTGTGTGTGTGTGTGTGTGTGTGTGTGTGTGTGTCTGTGTGTGTGTATGGTGTGTGTGTGTGTGTGCGCGTGTGTGATGTGTGTGTGTGTGTGTGTGTGTGTGTGTGTGTGTGTGTAAAACAGTCTTTTGTTTCTTTTTTTATATTACTGTACTTTATAATCTACATCAATAGAATATAAATTTGTTACATATTATTGTGTGTTCCCACAGATTTTACATTATATTTCCAAATTATATAAGCTACCCGTGACAGTACAACATCTTCAACAGACAGGAGTAGGAAGAACTGTGAATGGTTTAAGGAAATACCATGGTGCTGTGGGTGATGCTGCTAAATCTCTAGTTTGCAAATGGAAGACTATGGTAGCAGATGATATTGAAGATTCTAGTGATAGAGAAGATGAAGATGAAACATGTTTAATTGATGCTTCTAAAACTTATACTGATATTCCTGAATCTCCAGTACCAGAGGATATAGAAGAAAGTGATTCTTCTTTTGAACAGTCATCAGAATCAAAATATAGACATAAGAAAGACAAGAATACTTCTGTGAAACATAGTGTAGTGCATTTGTCTAAGTCAGAGGAAAAACACGAAATGCATGAAAAAAGTAAACATTCTTCTAAACATCATTCTCATAGCGAAAAAAGATCCAAAGAATCAAAAAGTTATAAAAGTACCATAAATAAAGAAGGTTATAGTTTGACAAAATATAATCATAGCAAGAGTGATGATTCAAAAAAGACTAATGATAAAATTACCCAGATAAATGAAGATAATAATAGAAAGAGAAAAGCAAACGACTCCAGTTCTCTGATGAAGGAAAACAAGAAGACGAAATTATCAGATAGCAAAAGTGATGATGAAAAATGCCTACCACCTGTTTCAGAACATAATCGTTCTCATCTGAAATCTTCTGGAATTCAAATAGAGGTGAAAATTAAAGTAGAAGATGAACAATTTTCAACAACTGATAACAAACAAAATATTAAACAGGAGAAGTATTTACAGGAAAAATCCAAGAGCAGTTGCAGTAAGCTTAAGTCCCAAGAATCAAGTAAAGTAAAGAATAGCAGTGAAAAACAAAAGCATAAAAAAAAAGAACATACTAGTCATAAAAAACATGATATAAAAAAAGATTCCAATTATCATTTTAGCAAAGAAACTTCTAAATCAAGAGTCAGTTCCTGTAGTAGTAAAGATTATATTAAGAACAAAGACAAGGATAAAAGAAAAGAGCATAAGGAGAATAAGAGTAAACATGAGAAGAAAAAAGAGACAAAAATTAAGTTAATGCAGGAAATAAATGGTGATGAAGGAATAGATTGCAATTCTGGTGTGTTAAAAGAATCATTTATGTCACATTATGTACTTAAAAATAATAATATAATATATAATATAAATAAATAAAATTCAATAATATCTGAGAGCAATTTTTATAAAAATATAATTTTTAAATACTTATAATTAAAAAATAAATAAATTTTCAAAACTTTACAAATAAAATCATATTTCGTTTTAAAATTATTTTTCTGAGATTATATTATATTATCCTAATTCATATTGATTATATTTAGAGTCTGACCGAAACTGAACCGAAATACTCGTCATACATGTCAATTTCAACCGAAACCAAAACCAAAATTAAAAAATAGGAATCCTATAAGGTCATTATGTAGACATGCCCATATATCACTTTTTCTTCATAGATCATCATAATTTATTGAAACAATAATTAAATTTCAGCTGAAATAAAAAATCAAAATCGATTTCGGTTCTGTGTCAATTTTAGCCGAAGAATACTTGTTCTTCATAAACATCAGAATTGAAACAATAATTACACATTAATTACAATTTAAAAATAAATTAAAAATAAATAAAAATAAAAATTACAAATTAAAAATAATATTTATGAAGAAGAAATATGGTTTCAATTGAAATTGAACATAATGTTCGTTTTTAGTTTCGGAAAAAGTTTTTGTCACTCTATATTAGATTATAGACTCATATAGATTAGATCTCTTATATATTATATTTATTTAATTCTTTATTTTTAATTTTTGAATATTGTAGAATTTTTAATATTATAGAATACATTTAACAGCTTATTTTATAAGATCAAAATATTCTTAAATTTATAGCTTTTACTAAAAAAAAAAAGATTTAATTTTATTTAAAATTTCATCCAAAATTTCTCATGTATTTTTGCATCTTTTTTACATATTAAATTTTCTTTATTACATTACTTTTTATAATATAACAAATAAATGATACATTGATATATGTTGACTGATATATGTTTCAAAATTCACAGCGCTGAAAATCTAGTTTACATTATGTATACTATACATTTATCAGCACTGACAATGAATTTTGGAACAAAGTTATTGCTTATATATTAATAAGCGTATATTTTATTTTAAATCAATACCTAATTTTTACAAAATCTATAGTTAATCAAATAAGGATAGGAAATTATATGCAATAAAAAAATAATTAAATTCAGCAAACTTTACACACAATATTTTAATAACATCTCTTATATTTAATAAAAGTTTGTCTTTTGAAATTTCTTATATTGAATTCGATTCTATTCCATGTTAATACTATTAATAGCTAAATAATATTACTGAGTTAAATTAACTAATATTATTAAAAAAATAAATAAATGTAGAATATTTTTAAAAATTACAAAACGTTTGTATAAAATTTGTAATTTTATATGAAAGTTTCAATGAAATATTGGATATTGTGTCATATTTCTATTCTTTTCAGGTGCAAGTTTTGCAGAAGCACTTGGCATGTGCTCCATGCCTCAGCTATCAAAAAAACGTCAGAGTAATTCATCTAATTCATCTAATTCAAATCCCAGTAAGTCAAGTAAAATAGAACTGATGTCTCCTGTTTCTAATAAAAAATTGCCAGCTGTGAAAATTGAATCAGAATGCGATGACAATCCAAATGTAATTTTTATATTCTATTATACAGTATTTTCAATTGTTAAAAGAATTAAATCTAACAATTAAAAACTTTATTTTTAGCCACCATCTCTTCTAGCTCCAAATGTAAAATTGGAACCATTAAATGTGGATTTGGCATCTACATTACCTGAAATTAGTCCCAATTACAAGCCACTGCCATATATTAATCCTATGCATCGCAAAGAAGAAATAAAGTCTGTTGATGATATCATTTATATCAAGAATCAAAGGTAGTTATGTGTATTTTTTGCAATATAAATGATAAAATAATATTTTATATCTTAATATCTATTATTGTACTGTTTACTTTATGCATTATTTATTCTTGTTCCAGAACAAAAGTGTATTCTGGTAACAAGGTTGGTTACACAAGCGTGCCGACGTTATATGAAATGTGCATCAGAGTATTGATAGAAAATATCGATGGTAAGCATCTTTCTTGATTCCGATGAAATCTGTCAATGTTCCAATATTCTAATAATAAATGTTTTTATTGCTAGCACTCGAATTTACTGGCGGTGTACCATATGATATATTAAAGCCAATCCTAGAACGTGCCACATGTGATCAATTATTTATGTTAGAGCATCATAATCCATACCTCATAGAAGACACAGACGTATTATGGAAATATCATTGTAATCGGGAGTTTAAGAATAAAGAGAGACAGGAAATGGAGTCATGGCGTGAAATGTACATGGTAAATGAATTAAAAATTATAAAACTAGAATAACGTATGCAACGATATGTTTAAAATTTTATATAGAATGAACTTATAATTTGCCTTATTTATATTAACAATGTAATGCACATTAACATTAAATAGCGCTGCTTGGATGAAAGAGAAGCAAAATTAAAAACACTCACCGCCAATATCAAACAATCTATAGATAAGTCCGTCCCAATGAGATCGACTAAACTTGCTTATGTAGATAATGTCGTGAAACCACCACGTAATATATTGAAAAAACAAGCAAAATATGGTACAGCTAATGCCACTCCTGCTACTATCTCCAGTGTAAAGAAAAAGTTAACTGGCGGTGGTGCAGTTAACAATGCGACGAATATTGCTGTACCACCACCGCCGATGTCTCGCTTTAAAGCATCAAGTATGTATTTATTTCAAAAATTTCATTATAATTAAAATTTTATTATAATATTAATATTAATTCAGGGCTTGGTCTTATTTCAAATAAATTTATTTAAAATATATATTTTAAATGAAAAAATTAAAAAGTATAGTATTTAGTTATAGTATTTATTATTTTAAATAACTTCTTTTGACTTATTTCTTATTTAATATTTTAAATAAGTTTTTGAAATTTTGCAGTCTACTTCAGGGCGAGGAGCAGCCTCTTATAGATACTGAGTATCTATTTCTTATTTAATACTTTAAATAAGTTCTTAGAACTTATTTTATATTTTTTATTTTAATATTTTAAATAAGGCATATAAATTATTTTACCGAGCCCTAAATATTATGAAAGTTAAAATATAAATATAAATATAAATAATAATAAATGTATTATACTTATTTTAATCAATAATTATTTTTGTTAGCATCAAGTAGCATGAAGAAGACAAAAGCACCACTTATGGCAAAGGCATTGCAGTTAATAAAAGGTCGTTATAAACGGTAGTAATAGCAGTAGTTTTACGAATATTACGAATCATTAATCATTCAGCTCTAATAAACTGTATATGTCATCATTTCTTATACAGAGTGTCTGGAATTTAAATATCAAAATTTCAGGAGCAAGTAGGAGATCGATAAACTAAGAAAAAAAATCCCAGATATATGCTCGTTTTTGCTTCGTTTTGAAGAAAATCGCAAAAAAAAGACAAAATGTAGTTTTCATTTTTGTACTTTCTTGTTAATTATTCATATTATATTTATTTACTTGTTTAATGTAGATATTTTAAAACGTTGGCTTCTTGCAGCAATGCGTTGCATCTAGTATGGATAGCTCACGTTGCAGCTAAACATTAATCTAGCGATATATAGTGCAGCCTCGATTCGATTTCTCAATTGTTCTCTTAATTGATAATGAATAAATCCTGCTTCAGAATCCCCCATACAAGAAGTTCAATGTCAGATCAGGTGATTGGGGTGGCCAAGTACTACTCCTCCACGTCCAATCCATCGTTGTGAAAAATATCTGTCTTAGCCAAGCTCGAGTAGTTCTGTCATAATAAGCTAATACCCCCAGTGTCGAGTCGAAACTACATTTCAATCTGTTGCTGCAGGTAAATGTCTTATAAATAATCAAAGAAGTCAGTCCAAAAAAATCTGTATATATCTGGCTGCATTTAATCTGTCAAGTAAAAAAATGGTTTCATAGATAAAAACAAACAAAAAAAGTTTTCACCGTTTGAAAACGAAATTATTATTATTTTCGTATACGATTTTAGCAACGATAATATTTTAGAAGCAGTGCAAGAACGAAGCAACTACGTTTTGTCTTTTTTGCGATTTTCTTCAAAACGAATAAAAAATGAGCATATCTCTAGGATTTTTTTTTTCTTAGTTTATTGATCCCCTATACGCTCCCGAAGTTTTGATTTAAACATTTAAATTCCTGTGTATTAATCATTTTGCGATCATTTCATTTAACACATTCCCTGCCGCATATGCGCCTTGTGTCTAAAGCGGGGAGCACAAGATATAAGAAAACCAACCAATCGCATTCTACAATAAGCCATTAATCATAAATCAGAAGTTAAAAGCTGGAAATTGACCACAGTCGTCAATTTCCAACTTCTAACTTCTGATTTATGACTAATGACTTATTGTAGAATGGCAATCATTCTTTATTTTATGGAAAGGAAGGAAACGAAGGATTTTTATTGGTACATTTTCTTTACATGCATTACGTGTTATGTGTTATGCAAGAGTCTGTGGTTCCCGCTTTCCATATTTTATGATATTGCATACCTACTACATGAAAAAAATGTCAAAATATTTCATTACCCGGGAAAAAATTTTTTAATAAAATCATCGATTCGCGAAATAATCGCGAATCGATGATTTTGTTAAAAAATTTTTCGAATAAAAGTTGTATGGCTTGAAGGGGGACACATAATGGAAATGTGGACTTAACCTTGAGTGACCTTCTCAAAATCAAGATCACTCGTTAGTTTTTTTTAAATGGAAACCCCTACTTTTTATTACATATTCTTGTAGCTTATCTTGAGAGCTTTCCAAAACACTATAAAGTTATTTTAATAAAGTTATTTTTCGTTAAGTACTAGTTAAGTTATAAGGCAAGACCTATCACTAATCCGGCTGATTAAAACAGGATCCGGATTGATTCGGCCAACTAAAGCAAGACCGATCACTGATCTGGCCGATTAAGGTAATATCGATTCGACCAATTAAGATCAATTCGAATATGTCTTTAGTCGTTGATAAAATATTCAAATGGAGCTCCATTTTCTTGCAGACACAGTCTCAATCGTTTCTCAAAATTTTCTACTGTTGAAATTAAAATATTATATTTTGAGGAATGCTACGACAAACATTAATTATTCGATTTTTCATGTCTCCTGCAATGTCAGTGGAATTTTGTAAACCATATTTTTTTATGTAGCGCCACAAAAAAAAATCACATGAAATTAAATCAGGAGACCGTGAAGGCTATCGAATATATTCATACCTCTCTATTTATCTTTCAGAAAGATGTTATTGAGGTATCATAATACAATGAGATATAGGGCGCACTATCTTGCTGTCACATTTTTTGTCGAATAGCAAGATCAACCTCTTCTAAAAGCTCAGGCAATTTATTTTGCATGAAAGAAAGATAAGGTTCCTCATTTAAGTGGTTATCAAAAAAGGATGAACCAATCAAATATTTATTTATAATTCTGCACCAAGTGTTTAAACTCTAACGATGTTGATTATCAACACGTTGAGTCCAGTGAGGATTGTATGTGGATCAATAATGACAGTTATGTCTGTTGAGTTGTCCATTGTTATGAAATGAGGCTTCGTCACTGAAGAGAACATACTGGAAAAAAGTTGGATCTTCTCATTTGTAATGCATAAAAATTGTTTTCTTAGCTTATATCATTTTTACTTATATCTTGGGTTAAAGTAATGTGGTAGAGATGAAATTTTTGTAAAATCCTCCACACAATGAATAAAATCCTCCATACATAAGGAATTCCTAAATTACGCTGCAGTTCTCTAGTCGAAATATAAGGATTCAAGTTTATCATTACTAACATTGCTAATACACGCGGATCATTAACGTCATCTTCAACATTTATTTGCTTACGGTTTATCTTACGGATTCTCCTACGCTCTCATAATAAAATTCTTTTTATCTACATTGCATTTGAATGTCGTCTAAACGATACCTATTACGATACAATTACTTTTTGCTCTACAATAATTTCGTCCAGCTTCATCCAAACACAAGAAAATATCAATTTCATTTGAATTTAAGCGGCCATTTTGAAAAAAGCTTTGGAAAAGCCCAATGTAAAAAAATTGAAAAAAAAAAGTTATACGAAAAAAGGAGGAAAGTTGAATCGTTCAATTGGGAAGGATTGGACTCAATTCCGTGCGTGTGAGTGTATGTCAAGCAGTGTGAATAGATCGCGAAGATGCGCGCGCGTAAGAATCCCGCGCATGCGTACATGGATAACGTCGGCGGTACTGTAACTTTCAAGCTCTGTAACTTGGAAAATACTTAATGAAACGTAACTTTATTATAGTGTTTTGGAAAGCTCTCGAAATAAGCTACAAGAATAAAAAATAGAGATTTAAAAAAACATTAATGACCTTGACCTGATTTTAACAAGATTCACTCAAGATCAAGTCCATATTGGACATCATGTGTCCCCTTTCAATTCAATTTTCGTTCGAAAAATTTTTCAATAAAATCATCAGTTCACGAGATAATCGACCATATCACTTAAAATGAAATACCCTGTAATAATTATATATAATTATATATAATTATATATACAATTATATATACAATATACAATTATAAATATACAATTATAATTATTATACAATATATAATTATAAAATATTTTTTCCCAGGTAGTCATGTATTGATGCTTAAATATTATATATAATACAGTTATCACATTATGAAACATTATTAATTTTCTTCATAATAATAATCTATAATTTTGAAAGTATTACATATGTTAAACATAAATGTATTGTGTAAGCAAAATTATTAGTCTCATTGTTAGGCACATGTGACTTACACAGTTCAAATGAAAAGTTGAAAGGCAGGAAATGTGTTAATGTAGCAATGAATTTTGCATATATTTTTAAAAATGTTCACATTTAATAGATCAGGGCTTTCCAAACTTATATGTGAATCATGTGTCCCATTTTTTAAAACTATATACATCCGCGACCTATCTAATTTTAATAGATATGAAAAAGTAGGAAGGGAGGAAGGATAAATTAATT
>Ga0157364_1000417_pt1 | contig 28061 bp, 12 predicted proteins | sample AttsexASBM2_FD_111476 | JGI IMG/M metagenome (GOLD analysis project Ga0157364, IMG submission 111476) | Fungus gardens microbial communities from leaf cutter ant in Ribeirão Preto, State of São Paulo, Brazil - Atta sexdens ASBM2 | ecosystem: Host-associated > Fungi > Mycelium > Unclassified ... | reverse complement strand
GCTAATCTCAGTTACGAACTGATCACTAGTCATGAGGATTCGAAACAAGTCAACAATGCGTCACGGTCGTTCGAGGTGAATCCATATCAAGGAGTGATACAAGTGAGCGGGATTCTTGATCGAGAGAAAGCTACGACTCATCGTCTTCTCGTAATCGCTCGCGATCAAGGCTCACCAAGTTTGAGCTCCTCTGTGGAAGTGGAGATAAACGTATTGGATGTAAACGATAACGCGCCAATGTTCCACGGTTACGACGAGCTTGAGGAGGGTGATCAGTTGCCAGTCTATCGTGTTTCCGTTCTGGAGAACAGTCCAATCGGCACGCAAATTGCCAAAGTATACGCAAACGACAGCGATTTCGCTGGTAATGGAAACGGATTAATCCTATTCGATTTGAGCTATGAGGATCACGTGGACAAACAATATTTTGCGGTGGACAGTAAGGAAGGCATTATCACGACTATTGCTAAGCTCGACTACGAGACCAAGAGTAATCATCGTTTAATCATCACGGCGAGCGATCTTGGCTCGCCGGTTAGTTTGACTTCCTCAGCTGTGGTCCTCGTCACAGTATTGAACGTTGACGATGACGATGAGGAGGTGGACAACGAGGTGCACAAGATGCCAACTTTCCGACATCGATATTACGAAGTGGAGATTGATGAGAACGCTTCTGTGCCGTTGCTGATTGCGCAGCTCGATCTCACCGATGATCGGCATGGTGATTACATAAGATACAGCGTTGTGGCTGACGGTTCTGACGGCAGGGATCACTTTTCAATCGATCCTAAGAACGGCTCCCTATATCTGACGACGGAGATCGATAGGGAAGCCAGAGATCGGTATGAGGTGAAAGTCAGAGTCGACAGATTAAAGCTCGGCCGTGGCATGCCAGTGATGATCTATCCGGTCGTTGGTGAGAGGCTGAATGGACTCGCGCCTAATGAAGCTAGAGTGGTCGTCAGAATAAAGGACGTGAACGACAACGCGCCTAGATTCAAGACAAAAGACAAGCCCATCCTCGCTGTTATACCTACTACTGCTCATTACGGTTACGAGGTCGTCAAAGTGGAGGTATGTATGCGCGAGTCAAAGCGAGCTCGTTTTAATCCATTTTGGTTTTTACATCGGTCTTTCATATCTTCTCTTTATCTTTTCATATTCGTTCTTGATGTCTCTATTTTTAGATTTTATTTAATTTTTTGAAGTGACTTCTCTTATTAAATTATTTTATCTTCGTCTATATATACGTCGTTCTATTAATTGCGATGTTATTTGAAATATGCTAATGAAACAAGTAATATCGTATCCGTAGTATTATATCTGAAATAGAATTTTTATTAAAAATTGATGACTCATTCTCTTCTCTCTCGAGAAGAGAAAGACTTGAAACGCTTAAAAAATCAGCCATCAGCTTTAATGCTGGAATTTATTTGGATCCATTTGGCGAATCGCAGGCCGAGGATCCGGATCTGGGAATAAATGGTGAAATACGTTATCAAATTCTTGGCCGAGAGGATGCTCCGCGTTTCGCCATTGATCCACTCAGCGGTCAAGTGCGATCTGTAGCGAGTTTTGGCCGCGACGCCGATCGCGTCTTCGGTTTCGACGTCAAGGCCACTGATAGACAGGGCGCCGAGAACGGGCGCAGCAGTATTACCAATGTCTTCGTAAGTTCACATTCCGTACTCCCACGTACTTTTCACGCGGTGTATCTTAATTACTCCCCGTTAGAGATAGTGCCCGGACTAATTTCCCCGCGAGGAAATGGGATATTTCAAAGGACGGAAGCTCCCTCGCTCCCTCTCACTTCATTCGACACCGACCTTGATAGTTTATCGTGCTATTCGGTATATATATCTCGCTTTTGAATCCGTAGGTGTACGTGTTGGACGATCAGAAGCAAGTCGTCATGGTCATGGGTCGGAAGCCTATCGAGATCGAGCCAGATCTCGAGAACATTACTATGTAAGTTCTGCTTCGTGATATTCGTAACAAGCATGACGACATATACTAATTGTTTTTCAGAGCGTTGCAGAATGTCACTGGCTTAGACGTACGAGTAAGGAAGTTGGAACCTCACATTGAGAAGAACTTAATCGATGCAGCCTCGTAAGTAAGATTTATTCGATGAGTGATATAGTGTGATTCAGTTGGTTATTATATTTTGAATTATTTTTTTTTAGTACCGATGTTTATCTGTATGCGATCGATCCACATTTGAATGTTATGATAGACATGGAAACCTTGTACAGGTAATCAATCGTATTATTATCGAATGTAAAAAAGATATTTTAAATTCGTTCTCCTTATCTAATATAATTTTTATTATTTAATTTATTAATTAATTGAAAGTTTTTCCAACAATTTAATACAATACTTTAAATGAATCACTAAAAATTTAATTAAAATTTTATATAAATCTTCAGGTCAATTTTTCAATATTTGAATATTCAAATATAATAAGTAATCACAGTAATCTGATTTTTTAAATAATATATATATATATATACGCGTATCTTTTTAGCGTTTTTAATACCAAGAAAGCAGACATAAAACGCGAACTCGATGAATATCGTATACTGGAAATCGCTGGTAACGCCCCACGTAGAGGTAGTCAGCGTTACTTGCTGTCCGCCCTCGAAGTAGGCGTCGTGGTACTCGCCTGCGTCGTCTTTGTAGGTGCCCTCGTGACCGCCCTGTGCATTACCTGTGTTCGACGCAACAAACGGTACGCGGAATATGGTTTTGCTCGCTCGCCACCTCGCCTAAGGTCAACACAACGCTTATCTGCGTTGTCATACTAATTCCTAGACAATGTTGGCTAAAGGGTCTTATCATCTTCTTCTTCTTTTCTTATACTTTCGCATACCAAAAAGTCGAACTATCTACTATTAACAATTATTAACATATATATTATATTATTTTATTTAAACTCATGGCGACGCTTAATTATATAAAAAAGGATTGCGGAGTAAAATAATGGAATGGGGGATCGAATCGATGTCTTGTTGTATTTGATTGGCATCGGCTAATTTAAATGCCAATTCTTTTTATCTTCGATACAAAGTGCGCGTTCTGAATGGGAGTCTCGAATTCCATTCGTTAGTCGTAGACGACGAGACAAGGCCATGTTCTCGACGGTTGGTCCGGTCGGATTTGCTCTAACAGACCCCGCCGGCACCCTGCAAAAGCCACCGCTCTTTCCCACCTTCGTCGACGGTCTCCATTACGACCCGGAACCCTTCTGCACCGAGATGTCTAGACGACAGAGCATGTGCGAGCACGGCAATTGCGTCCGTTTTCACACGTAAGTCTGACTTGATTAAAGATTATTAAATAGCGAGGAAATTTTGTGACTTTAATTATTTATGTCAGATATATTAATCTTTTTATAATGTAGAATTATATAAAAATATATATTGAATTAAATTAATATATACTAATTTTATAAGATTATATATTCTAAACTTAATTTTATTTTTTATTTTAGAAAATCTATATAAACTTTTTTTGTTATCTATAACAGCATTTGACGCATTAACATTTACGAACAAATAAGTTATCATTTTAATATTAAATATTTAATATTAAATATCTTGTAATAAATTTTCTATTAATATAAAATCTATTTACAGTTTAATAAAAAAGACGCTTATATTCGTAAAAGAATAATCTTCAATAATTCTTTTATGTACAAATAGAGTCATCAATATGTTCAATAATTATGATAGTGGGTAAACTATATCGTTTTATATTTTTAATAAAAATCTGATTTTTCGAAGATATGCTGATGTTAGGAATATATTATGTAATCGGTATACTCGAAGGCTTGCACAGACTTATCTTTATAGATTATATATAGTATCGGGAAATTTCTAAGTACCTTACATAGATGCTACTACCACGGGCTATTTTCAGGATGGGCGGGGGCGGAAAACATGCGGTGAGGTCGACGGGAACCTTGAAAGGCCTCGAGGCATCAGCGACATCCCTACATTCCAGTGGTCAGGACTCTGGTATCGTAGCGCGCACCTCTTGTCGTTGCAGTCACTCGTCTAGCCCTTCTAGTGGCGAGAGCAGCAAGTAAGTTGGATTTCTAAGTGGAAATTTTTGTCAGTCGAACGCAAAACTTCCCCGATAAAAAGCTCGAATTTACTTACATCATGTCGAATTTGGCAAATGTTTCGCATTGTGAAATAAAGGAAAGTAATAAATTACAACAATATATGGAATAATTATAAATTATTAATAAATATTATTAATAATTATAAATTATAAAAATATATGAAGAAAATAAGAAATACAATTATCGTGTGCTTAAATAATATATTTTAATCGCTATATAATAAATTTTGCCGAATCCAATGTATATACATCTGTAATTGTCCCAATTTATTTAACACGAGCTTCGTACTTCTTACCCTCCTCCTCCTGTGGCAAAAATTTCCTCTATTTTCTTTTAGCGGGTACGAAGACTCGCTCAAGTCCCTTCAACGTCGCGAAAGATGCAATGACATTTCCCGTGGCAGTCACGAAACCTCCAGCGTAGTCGGGAGACGTGCAACGGCGGCGAAACGGCGGCAGCGGTTTCACTCCTTCTCGAACACCGAATCCGTTTATACCCACGAGATGACCCTGCAGCGAGAGCAGCAGCAGCAGCAGCAACATTGCTGCATCGGCACGGCGAGGAGACAAAAAGCGGAGCATCGCCGTGCTCATTCCGAGGCGGAGAACAATATCACGGAGACAGTGATACACGAGCATCCGGGCACGGAAATATCGTTAGTGGGCTCCTTGCCGAATACATCGACTATGCACGGTAAGTCAATATCGCTAAAAAACAAGAAGTATTATTGATAAATATGGGAAATAAATTTTAATATTATAAAATAAAAGTATCAAAAATCTTACTGCTGTATTGAATTAAATGCAGTAACGATAATCCGACAAAATTGAACAGATAATCAATTCGCAGGTTCGCAATCAAGAACCAGCCACATGCTTTATTAGCACCATCGATTTGTAAAAAGAGGAGGAGCTTCCAAGGAGCACGAGATACAGCAGTTATTTTTATTCGACAATTTAACGTTCCTCTTTGTAAATTTGTGTATACATTGCTGTTATACCTCGCGTGCTCACGGCGTGTCATCTCGTTGCCAAAGTCTTCGTACGTCGTCACAAACTAGAGAATCATTCATTCTGTAAATACACGGCATCGTCTTTGGTATTCGATCTTCCATGTTCTTTTTGACTAATCGCAATAGATTAGGTAATGGCGTGACAATTGTTATTAAGATTATTTATCGCGCTAATGTTACAACATGAGATGCAAATGTTTATATACAATATTAATATATTGTATATTAAGATAATTTGTTGTAGATTATGTACAGATACATTTGCGGTAAGTTCATTTTGCGATGAATTATTATCTTGACGTGTTAGTTGAAGATTTATTTAATATATCTACACATAATATGTACGTTTGTGTAAAATGTAACATAGTGTAACATACGTGTAATTTATGTCTTAATTAAGCTGTCTTTTGTTATTTGATAATTATGTCGTAAAATGTTTAATATTATAAATAATAAATTTTCTCTGCTTTTATTCTAATATGGCTATTAATTAAAATTTATTAATGATAAACGTATCTATTATTGAGATAAAACGTCTATTATAAATAAAATAATTTTAAAATAATAAATCACTTTTTATTTACTTTTCGTTGATTTTCTATGAATAAAACACTTTTAATTTTTATTTATGTCGTTTCTTTTACCATTAATATATTTATTTATTGTTTTAGATATAACAAACTTATATTTCTTTACATAATAAATATATTTAGTATGTAATCTATATTGGGAAGATTTTGGAAAATTTCTGTTCGAGTAACTTTCTTTCGATTTTTGAAAAATGGAATATGATTCTTTTAATTGTAAAATTTGTTTAAGTATTTACTTGATTTATTTTATTTATTATAGAAAATCTTCCGAAATTAAATTATAATTTAATTAAAATTTTGTATGCTATAATTATAGCTTTTTCAGTGGGTTGAAATAGCTGCTGTGCATTCACGGGCGCAATCACGACCGTCGTCAAACCTGACCTTCGAAGACTCGTCAAAATGCCGATATCCCGCAATTCCTCTCAAAGTCCTTCCTGATGTCTGAGGAATTTCTCCACTTAATTAAATCAGCGAGGGTGTTTTAATTACGATAAATCAAATCAGCGTGCAGAAGCGTTATTAATTTCTCTTTAAAGGGAAATATCGGGAGAACGCTGTAAATTATTAATAATGCTGCCAGCGTGAGTAAAGTCGTTTCTGATCGTCTTTTTATTACGATTTGCTTTAGATGATGGATGATTGTCCCTCCATACTCGTTTTTAAAACGTGACAAAAATGTTCTCCTTCTTTTGCTTTCCACAGCAAAAACAATAACCAATACCATTTACGAGAAAGACGGTCTGTTGCAAGAAGTTCTTTCTCAGTAATCACAATATCGTCAACTTTTTACGTAATTACAGTAAGTAAAGTTTAATTTCGCCAGATAAATAATCAATAATATCGTTTTACAAACGTCACAAAAATTTTTAGTTATTATATATATTATCTTTATAATTGATTTATTTATATATGTAGATTTTAAATATTTATTTTAATCATATTGGAGAACGGCGATTTGTTGACTACGAACATGGCTGCAGGTTCAGAAGGATGTTCTCCGGTGCCTAATATGTTCAGTAAATAAATTTTAAGCGCTCGATCGAGCATTCAACTGAATCAAATTATGTCATCGATTATGGGATCAGGCGCATGATTTAAAAGGTTATCGATTAACGTTGATGATCTCGACCTCAAGCTAGGAGATTGCAGAGACAATATTGACGATATATGGGAAATGTCGCGTATCTCGAAAGAACAGAAATCACGGATTCTGACGGAAAAAGTGGGAAGGATTCTGTGATGCGCGTGACATGGGATTAGGTATCTAATATTTCACTCAAGTATTCGAATAATGTTCTAGTAGGAGCCCAGTTGATGAAACAATGCAGTCTCACAGTCAGTTGTTGAGCAAGGCCGTGACCTTCGATTCTGTGATCGGAATTTTCGATTCATTTTCAGCGTTTCTGCTTTTCTTTCATTTATTCATGACTTTAGACGGGGAGATCTGTCACTTTTCTCCTTTACCATTGCACTAAACGCTAATCTGCTTAGAAATATTTATGATAAAAATGTTCTTTTTCAGCAATAAGAATATTGTTAACTTTTTAACGTAGTTATAACATAAAATTTAATTATTTCTTCTGAAATAAACACTCAGTAATCGTCATTTAAATTTTGCCAATGTCTTCTTAATCATTTCTTTACATATTATTTTGATAGTTATCTTACTTATCCGTGTCTCACTGTGTAATGATATTAAATTCGAGAATTTTAAGGGAACTGGCAAGTTAGATTGAAATTCTTGACATTTTTTTAATGACAAATGTACTGAATAATTGTACGAAAGTAAAATTTGATCTAAATTTACAACATAAAAAATATATTTTTTATTGACACAAGTGTGTATGATGTGTGTGTGTGTGTGTGTGTGTGTGTGTGTGTGTGTGTGTGTGTACTTCGAGATTTCTAGCTATATTTGCCATAATCGGATTATAGAGATATATCATTGGAAAACGACAATCTCGAAAAAAGAAACGGGACATATAAATATATATTTGTTAATAAAAAACATGTTTTTTATTTTTGTATGTTGTATAAACTAATTCAAAACTTCACTTTCACTTACTCAGTACATTTACTCATTTTGTTGTGAAAAATTATCAAAAATTTCAAGCAATTTGACTCTCCAGTCTCTAAAATAAAGGCAGTATTCAAGTAAATTCGGATTAAAACAGAGATAAAAAAGAGAAGAATACTTTATATATAATTTTATTCGGCCACTGCTAAGAAATTTATCATTTGCTTATCGCTTTGCTGCAAAGAAAACTCATTCTTGTACAAGCACGTTCGCAGCATTAGTATTTCTCCATACAACGCATTACATTATGAATATAATAATACGGTACACTTAGGTGGAAATGCATCTCGAGTAGCCAACACCCGCTGGCTCGCATCCGGAAAACGCCCGATGGACTCTCGGAGACTCTTAAATATCGATCCATGGGAAAATGAATGACTTGTTTCGTGCTTTGGGCGTCAAGGCGAGCTAATTCGCATATTCAATCGTATGCATTAAAGCCGGGCAGCTATTAGGTGCACGTGAAGCAAGCATGATGTAGCAGCCAGCAGCCGCAACCTGAATTCGATCGCTCGATTACACGCAGTTCGGTTGCCTAATATCGTGCCAAAGGTTACAGGTCGTGTATCATGTGACGACCTTGTCCATAATCCCTTTGCCGTGACCATCCAGTAAAGGTCCATCGAATTTCGTATGAGAAAAACGATAATGGGAACCATCTTCAATCAACGAGCGATTCCTGAGGTCCAGACAGGGAATGCCAGTTTAAAATTGCCTGAAATTCTTCTGCGATAGTTTTGCCACAGGCGATTAATTCGCGAATTCCCGCGGTTGCGAAAGTCGCAAGTGGGAGAATATAAAGTCGCGAAGCGCGTGCGAAGGACTCGTTCGAGACACTTGGGTCATTTGGGATAAAATCAAGAGAAAGAAAAAGAATGAAAATGAGTGAGAGTGCGAGGCAAACGAATTTTCAAAGTACAATTTTTCATTGATGGCTGAGAAGATGCGTGGAATGAGCGCTGTGCGCTTCTCGTGGACAAAGAAAGAATCCATCTTTCTCGTTGGGCACGAGTCAGCTATATGTAGTTTGTACTAACGAAGAGAGTGTCCTTGTCTCATTCTGCCGAGGGAAAGAGATCGCCGGCGAGATCTGAAATCTGAACAGTCTCTTTTGAGATTCTCGCCCGGATAATAGCGACAGAGATGAAAGTGGATTGCAGCGGGGGAAGAAGAGCCGGGTGATATAAGCCGGCAGGATAGGGAAGGGGATACCGATAATTCTCCCATCCTCTCCGCACTGCGTCCAAGTATCTCGAAAAATACCGCAGAATTTCAGACGCGACGTTCGTATTCACGCTTTCACGATTTTTAATGTACTTCGATTGAAAAAACACGCACCATGAATGATGTTGTTTTAAAGAGATGTATATAAATCAGGTCCTTACTAGTCCTAGAGATAACTGATGCAACATCGTCAATAATAATTGTGATCCGATAATCCTAAATCCTATGGATCTTCTCAGCTCTTCTCTCTCTCTCTCTCTCTCTCTCTCTCTCTCTCTCTTTCTCTCTCTCTGTCTCTTTTCCTTCGTTCTCGCTCTCACTGTGGAGACAATCCGGCGATAAATTCAACACAGTCGGATCTCCAGTTTTCCGTTTAGCGTGATGGAAAATTATTTTTCGAGGATCCGACCATGCTTGCTTGCCGGATTCGAAAACGCTCACGAGTCCGAATCCGGGTCTTAACCAAGCTTGCCAATAATGCAGTTCTTCATTGCACTACTTGAAAATCCTTTTCGTACGATTACGTTTATATATTTGCCGCGTCCTGAAAGCATTGCGCTGTCGTGGTTTTCCGGAAGCGTTTAACTTTTTCCACTGGCGTTTGCCAGTAAAACAAGTCGATACTTGAGCCTGTATCGCGTACTGCAGTTGGATTCATCAGCAACGGTTCGGAATTTATGATTTGTTCCTCGAAGTTTTTGCGCTGTGCTTTCTCCCGCCATTATTCCAATCTTTCCGCTACTTCGCGATACGGCTTGCAATCTTGTACGCGAATAAGAAAGGTAATCTCAATCGTGTGGAATCGCAGGCACACGAGAATATAACACGACGAAATATAAGGCAGCTATTTTGACGGAAGTTACAAAGCCCAATACGAGAAGGAGAATGATAGTTAGCTATATCGATGCTGCATTGTGACTTTAGACATTGATATTTTTTTTTCTCTCGCATTTCATACAGCAAGACCATTTTCCTTTGGAATGGTTATATTAAGAATGTGATAGGACAAAATACAGATAGCTATTTTGGGAATAAATAAATGAAGCATAAAAGGGATGGAAATTACCCGTCGCGAATTTTAGCTATTATAATTTATGTTTCTTTGCAATGAAGATAAAAGAGATTCTTATATATATTAAGAAAGTAGACTTGTAAAATTTAAAAAAACATTTTTACAAATAATTAATTAATAATAATTATTATAATTATTTTAGTTATTATTCTATTTTATATATATGAGGATGAAGTTCGATTATTTTTATTTGTTTAGATTGAACTTTTGGGAACTGACCTTTTCCAGTTTTATGAATGCAATTAGATGATAGAAATCTATTTTCTGTGTCTCTAGGTTTAAGTAAATTTTAATATCACATCAAATTTATTTACATAAAATCAAATATAAACATCAAATATCGATTTTAAATTTAAATGTGACATTTCATTTACCATTTATCATTATGTTCAATAATATTTAAACTTAGCAAAAGACATAAAAATAAACAATGTCATTTAAATTCTTGTTAGGAGAAAATTTACTCCAATGTGCAAAAAATGTTCTTAGATAAAGATTAATATTATTTATTGTTGGAATATATATATTAACTATGAACTAATTAAAACTGACTATTGTTGGCGCAATTTTAACAACGGGAAAAAATTTACTTTTAAAGAAAACATAAATGAGTAAATGATGAGAATAAACTAGATATAATGAAACTTGATAAATGATGATAGGGAAGGGAGATTCTAAGTGAGTTGTCGGAATAATCATGTTATCATCGATAATTCCAAACGATGCCGGGAGAACAGGAGGATCTTTTTAACAAATTTCGGCTGACAAACGTTTAATAATGACTAATTTTATTTGGACGATTTATTTCAGCTGAGCGTCCTTGGAAATACGATTCAATTAACCGCTTAGCTGTTGCGCGCAGTAACGTTGTTCTAGAAACCGGAAATTTGGATAATTTTGCCGGAGTCATACGATCCTACATAATCAGTGAAAGACGACGACGGTGGGCGTCGTGCTGCAAAAAACGTAAACGAAATCAAGCTGACGAATGGAGAGACACAAGATGAATGGCGTAATGTGAAAAGAAAGGAAGAAAGTAAGGAGAATGGGAAGAATTACGATCAAGTAGAAGAGAGAAAGAGATTAATCAGAGCTGCACATACTGCTACGTACGGCTGTATTTGTCTCGAATGTGCGTCGCAGTGTCGCAATTGATCCGTCGCGCTGACAGTGAACCGACACAGAGTGGATACTCTCGTTTGTCCTTCCAAAATTTATGTCGTAATAGTAACATTTACCCATGCATCTTACAGTTGATGGCATGTCTTAATCCCGAATGCATTTCCACGCCAACATTTGAGTATTTTTGATTTGACGTACAAACAATAAGCAGATGTATGTACGAAAAAAACATAATGTTTTGTCGAATTTAAATAAATAGCAGATAATAAATCCTAAAAAAAATTAATTAGATCCTAAAATTATTGTATATAATAAATACAGTCATTTTTGTAAAAAATTGATTAAAGTTTTCAAAAATTACGTAAAAGTGTTTAATATAAAAAGAAGAAAAGAAGAAATTATGCAAAAGCAAATTCTCATAATTTGTATATTATGTAAAAATTCTGAATAATGTATTTTTAAAATGATAAAACTTTCGAATACGCACAATTTTTTCTAATTTTCAAAACACTCGATCAACTTTGTCAATGTATACATTTCAATAAGTACTTTGTATGTGACGACTGGACATTTTCTATCAAAATCTCTATATTCTAGGTCAAGTGTCGAATGTTTTGTAAATTTATTTATAACCTGTGTCTGATATTGGAGAAAAAGATACCCTCTTCTGTTATTTGTTGTAACACCAATCTGCTAGAAATAGAACAAACGAGAGCATTGCGATAAGAAATGCGTAATAAAAGCATAAGCAAAAATGTTGTGTTGTTATAAAAAGTATAAATACACAACTAAGTAAGTAAAATATTATAAATATATATTATAATAATATTTGTAATATTATATTACTATATTAAAAACATCTATTTATTATTTTATAAAAAGAAAGATGAATTTGAGCAGAATCAATGATTGAGACTCATCATGCAGTGCATGCATCTTCTTTAAATGACCCAGAAAAGCTCTTTAAAACTGATAAGTCTCATTATCTTGAGAATTAATTCTGAAGAATTAATTATTATTAAATCATTATTAGTCAATTACCATCGATAAATCAGGAAGTTAATAATGAGGCATGTCTCTCTTGTTATTTGTGCAATATATTCCAAATCTCAAATTATATCAAATTATAAATCAATCGTTCAAATCAGAATCGTAAGAGAATAACGACTATTATTATAGAATAATATTTATAAAAATAAAAAATTGTTTGAGAAAAACTCTTCAAGAATAGTGACAATCCCTTCACTATGATATTTCACGGGCACAATACGTTGTTAAAAACTATCATGGCTAAAGTATTGGATCCAAGTGTTCCGCTCTCATAGAAATATCTATTTGTTTTTCCAATATAACGTGTTACTTCTTCTTTTATAATTTTTAATAAAAGATAATTGAAACGTTTCTATAAAATTTTTATAAACTAACTTTAAAAGAAGTAAATTAATGCACACAATTCAGAATATAATATTCAGAATATAAATAATTTAATATGCACAAACGCATATCCAGAGGAATTAGAGAATTTCAAAAAAAAATAAAATTTTTTAGTTATTTTTTTATTTTTAATTAACATATAAATGATACAACTTAAAAATATAACTTATATGAAAAATATAACTTTACCTAACTGTAACTCCTAATAATTTTATTGTCTATAAAATATTTGTTTCTCTCTGTTATGTTTGTATAAGGAATTTTCGGAATTTCCGTTAATTAAAACTTTGACAAAATACCCAATACATAAGGAAAATTTTATAAAAGTTTGCTTAGAAAAATAGAATATGTGCTGAGATATTAATAAGAATATTTATTCACAACATATTTATTCACTACATATTATGTTTTTAATAGCTATATTCATATTTTCTTCAGAAAAAAAAATTATGATTTACAAAAACTAATATTTTTTCTAAAATATTAAAAAAGCATTTCATTAACGCAAAAAATTGCTGTTTATATACAAAATTGATAAAGAATCTCCCTTCTTCCGAAAAAATCTTGGATACACAGATGTTAATATGTGATAAAATTAAAAAATATTATACTTTGTAAAATTCAGAGATGTTTATCGATACAGTTGTTTCATTTAAGAAAAGAAAACAAAACTTGTCATTTGAAGACAGCTATCCAACATAAGAGATTCATTCGACGAAATTCCGTCGCGAGATAAGAAACACCTGCTACAGAAATATTTCAACGTCAATGGAAAGAGCTGCGAGATTCCTTTAAAATTACATATCTTCGCTATCTCATATTTTCTGTATACCTTTTTTATAATAGTACGGTGAAATTAATCAAACATATACATATCTTTATACAATCTACGATTTCTATAATCATTTTAACTGACATTAATTTTACTATGAAAAAGATATTCAATAATCTTGAGAAAAATATTAAAATTGCATAAAAAGATAATAATATCAATTTAACAAAAAAAATTATTTTTTTATAATTTAGTGTTAGTTAATAGAAGGGTGTTATTTTCAAAAAATGTATTGTGCTCATCAGACGACGTAAAACATTCATGAAACGCGTCTCTTCCGAGTTACAGTCACTTTTGGCACAGACTTCACGTCAGTACAGCAACAGTGTTTGTTGACAGCGTTAAAACTACGCAAACGTAATGTGTCTCTTTCGAATTACGGTTTTAGTTTTGGTTCTGACACATCAGGAAGTTTTGAGTGTATGTGCGTTTTCAGTGGAACATTCAGCTCTGCAACACATTCGACGCCCACAAAAGTTGAATATCTCTAAAAAAATATACCGACTTTTTACTATCCTTGTTCATTTGTTGCAATTGAATAATTTGATTTATTGTAGAATTCATTAAGAATTTAGAACACGCTTGGTGTAACTTTTTTATCGTTCATACGATTTTTCAAAATATTGTTTTGCTGACAAATTCTTTTGACAACTTCTTTGACAAATTTGATTACAATTTAGTTGATTATTTTATTACTATTATTTAGATCTTATTCATAACTTTGAGATAAATATTTCATATTTTTTCCTTTCTAAATTTAAATGTTATCGTTATAGATCCAGGATTTAATGCCTACCTTTATGCTTAATCAATTTATGGATTGAAATGTTAATTTTCTCGTTTCTCTTTGTATATTTTTGTCTGCTTTCTTAGCTTCAGAATATAATTCAAAATATGATATAAGAGCGATAAACGTGGACGATGCACTTGAAGAACGTGCGGTAAAATCGCTTGGCGACATTTGGCTAAAGGGATAAAAGGGATGGGAAATTCCGAGCCGGGGCGCCGAGTCGGCGATGCGAGCGATGCCAACGGAGGGGGTTTTACGAATTCGTCGCGCGTATTTCGGCAGAAGGATGGACCGGATGGACGGCACAGGAGGATGGACGATGAACACGCGCGATCGCTCTCTATGCGATTGCGGAGCAGCCGCGTCGCGCTGTCATCGTCGCCAACACTCTTCCTATTTTCCCAGAGTTTTGCTCGCACAGTAGTCTCTAGTGGGTTATAGTGCGCGAGCACATTCGCATGCGGGTGCATGTGCCGCTGGATGTAACGCTTGCGCAGTCGTGGAGCATCGCCAGACAGCTCGCCGCGACGGGTGCATCTCGCGGCAGTTCGCGGTCGTCCTCTAAAGCAGGCCCATTAGTCGCTCAGCATCCCCGGCCGCGGCAAATACACGTTTTCATACATATACTCTTTTCTCACTTCGTTATTCGTTATATTTCCTCCGTCCTTTTCTATTCCTCCTCGTCCCATCATTCGACGAATCACTTAGTTCGATCACTTTAGACTCTTGCTACTTCAATTTTCACCCTCGATCTCATCTCTCTCCGGCAATTCGGAGAGTGGTCCCGGTTAGATGGACTTTGGCACACGTGCAAAACGCGCTCAGCTAGACTGCACGTATCCTTCAGCATTCGATCTACATGTGTAGATACTTGTAATCCCCAAGAAAGAAATTGATGCCGAAAGTCATCCTCCACCGGCGCATTGTTTTTGGCAATCGAGCGATCGTTACCAAGATCATTTGCGCGAGTTTTTCGCGTTTGTCAATCTAATCGGTCGTCGATTGGAGCATGGTCCGAGTGTGAGGAAGTCTGTAGAAAAAACTATCGAGTGAAAGCTAACGAGACGACGTCATTCACCGCGACCGGAAGGTCGCGTAGGTGTCGAGGTTGGCCGGGGTTGTCGACACGGCGAACGCGTCGAGGAGGAGAAACGGCGGTGGCCACGGTTAACGTTTCGGCTAATGGTCGAAACGTCAATCCGTCAGTATACGCTCAAGTTCTCGATGCTGCAGCCACCGTCTCCCCTCCTGGAGATGGCGTCCCTGAGACTACCGGATTCGGAGGAGTTTGACGTTGATACGCGCCGCAGGAGTAATAACGGCAATGTGCCGGCCACGACAGTCGCGACCGTGCCGCCGGGTACCGGTACCTTCCTGCAGATGAGGGACGATCTGAGTGATTATTTCAACAATCTGATCACGGAAGCGATCGCGACGACGAGTCCGCGTGCTACTATGGAGGATCAAGTCCTATTGTTCAATGCCAGTAAGAACCTGTCGGTGATCGAGCACGCGTCCGATCGGTTTTACAGGCACAGCGTGGCCATGTCAGCGGTCTACTGTGTGGCGTATGTAGTCGTCTTCGTAGTCGGTCTGATCGGCAATAGTTGCGTTATCGCTGTGGTGTATCGGTCACCTCGCATGCGGACCGTCACGAATTTCTTCATCGTCAATCTCGCGGTGGCCGACGTGCTCGTTATTGTCTTCTGTCTGCCGGCCACGTTGATGAGCAACATTTTTGTCCGTGAGTATCAAGATACTTTTTCTCTTACGCTTTAAGGATTGTTTTTACTTAAAGCTAAATAAATTTACGACGAAACAGAAATTTCTAGTATTTTTTAGATTCTATTATTTTGTAGATTCAAAAACGTATAAAAATTTTCCAGATGTTACTTTTCCAGATGTTACTTTTACAGTCATAGATATTCTATATCAAATTTCTGTGTTGTTTAAATTGCATGTTGTTTATTATATTATTTTTTTATATTATTTTTCGTTGGTAGATTTAATCAGCATTGATCGCGAGATAACTTGTAAATCATTTTTTACTCCTACGTGAAGCGCAAGAAATGTTCCTTCGAGCATAACGAAAATATTTATGAGTTACCCTCCAACGCTAAGTGTGCTCCATTTAGAAGAAGGAAGATTCTCAAGGGCAGTTAAGTGGTTGTCACGATGCATATAATTTTAATTTTGACGTTGTGAAATTTTCGTTTCAACCCCCTTTCCCGATCGTGTAAGGGGAGTTGGTCCTAAGCTAGAGTGGGAAGGTGGTGCATTCCTTTCGTATTACTGTAAAATCGATCTCCGCGTCTCTCATTCCCTCTGCCACCGTTGGCACTCGAGGCAACTCTCCAATTCTCGACGAGTCGACAGCCGAATCGCGAGTAATCGGCTCGTTCTTGGATAATAGCGCCCGGCCCAAGTTAATGACGTGCGGCATGAATTACGAAACGGTGCGAGAAATGGACGAACAGCGTGCGAATTTAGACGTTATGTTATGTCGAATGGTATCGACACTATCGACTATATCGATAAGCGAAAGAGTGGATCCAATCCGAAGTAATGCAAACAGATCGCAGACTTACGACACCGATCGCAATTTGAGCAAACAAACGGCTTATTTGCATTTCCACGAACAGCATCACGCGGCTGATGTTCGAGTAAAGAGAAAACAGAAGAAAAAACACGTGGTTTGCCGCTCTTTAGAAAATCAACGGATCGTAACTCTGTAATTCCGTCTGTTAATACGTGCGTGAAAATCACGCGGTTTGCACGCATCGCCATATCGCATACGAGCTTCTAATTAACTTGTGCTGCAAGCTTCATAAAAATTCACATTTTTCGCATGCTTTGATCGAGCGGTATATCGCCATAAAAAATTAATGCATTAATACTATAATATTCAAATAGACATCTAATTATTTCATTAAATTACTACTAATATATTTGCGCGATAATTTTATGTAACACACATGTAAGATGATTATATATATAAAAAAATGTTTTTAACGATATTTTGATTATTTTTTTGACAATATTTTTTTACAATTGGAACAAATTTTAAAAGATGTTTAAAAATGTAAAAACATTTTCTAAAGAAAGTGAATAATAAATTGTTAAAGAAGTTTTAGAATGATAATACCCGTACTAATTACTGTTTCTTTGATTGACCTTGTACGTCGAATTTTCTGGAGCTTTTGTTCTCTTACTATCGATTGTACGTGATATTGCCATGTAATACGTTTTGTTTTATCTTTAGCTTATATAAGTGCGTATTTAAAAGTAGAGACATTTGCAATTTTAATTTATACCACACAACCGTGTGTCACGTAAAGTGAATGCAACATACGTATGGCCAACCATGTGGGAACACCTTTCTGCCTTTGCCAGACTTATCTTATATATTTCACCAGTTGCGTCTCAATACATACATACACACATACATACGTACATTTATATATGTACACACATAAAATAATGTATATAATATATAACGCACATATAAATACAAATATTATATATATGTATATTATATATAAATTGCTGCCTAAATATACATAGTGACTCCATAGATATTTATATCTAACACTAGATCGCCTATATATCGTATAAAAATTCCAAAACCTATGCATTACACAGCATGATATAGGAATAAAACGATCACGTGGTCACATAATGTATAATGGCCGCGATAGGACCACACATCAGCCACATGTTTGCGTTATATATTCATGCTTTTACGTTAAAAGTTACAATACCGATATCTTGCCGCGTGAAAAGTTGTCACAGTTTAAGTGGAAAAAATTCGGAGATAATATTTCGTAGATAAGCTGCAATCAATCATGGTATACGGTGTCGATGTAACATATATATGAACTTACTTGCGCATGCGTTGACTAGTAACGTAGTGTTCTACGTCACGGCATACACATGAATTTAGTACATACTTTTCGGAATCATATATTAGAGCCAGCGATCTAGTGTTAGATACGGGGTTGGTAAAAAATATGTTTTAAATACTTTAACTGCTTAATTGGTGTTTTTAATATGCTTTAAATATGTTTTCTTTTTATAGCTATTTAAAGCATATTTGAAGTATTAAAAAGATATTTAAGAAAAAACACGTTTTATTCTTAAAAAAAAAAACATTAGTCTTTATCAAACCTGGTTAGATATATATAAATATTTACGATAGACTCCTTCTCTAAAACTTTTAGAACGAATCTTATTCTGAAGAGTGAACTCTCAAAGATTGAAAATTGAGCTACTCTTTTTCAAAACTAGTTCAATTTTCATTTTTTAAAATGAAACTAAAGAATTCAGAAAAAATGTATTTTATTTTCCAAATTTTGTAAAATTCTTCTGGTAGCCTGGAAACGCGTAATCAATGGTATTATGTTCCGTTACCTGATCGTTATCAAGTTTATGAATATAGAAGCCACCTGTCTATACGTAGCTACGCGCTGCACAGTATACTTGCATAATTACGGTAGCGAAGCGCACGATCTTAAGACGCGCAATCGTAAATGGGAACGTAAAAGCGTATTTTTACGATCGTATTTCATTTTCTATCGAAGACATGCCGTTTTATCGACAGTTACCGGGAATGCGCTATTAGGCCCGTCAGATTCTCTCGGCTATCTCGAACCAGACGCCGCAACGCTGGGATTCACTATCACGCCCCATTCGATTAACCCACGATCAAAGCCAGCCGTCTTGTATTCCTCTGATAAAGGATCAATTTGCTGCTAACGAAAATATCGAAGATATTTTTGGTAGTTCTTAGAAAAAGCTCTGCAATCCTTAATTTTCTATCGAAGAACATTCTTTGGAGGTTCATTGGTTAAGTCCCGATTCTATTTTTCCTAATACGTTAAAAGCGTCTTAGCCAAATAAATTTGCACAACAAATACGAGCAAAGAATTTAATCAATCAAATGTAAAAGAATGCTGTATTATATTATTCATATTTTATTGGATAATGCGGCTGTACAAGTCTAGGTAAATTTATAAATTTATAAATTTTAGAAGTTCTACGTATTTTTGCAATGTATAAGTGAATATGATTTAACGAAAAACAAGTACTCAGTGGAACTTTCAAATTATTGGTGATGCGCGTTGAAAGATAAAATACCAAAAATAAAATACCACCTTCTTACCGAATCTTTTATCTACCAAGCAATCATTCGTTCAGAAAAAGTAGCTTCGCAGCTATTATAAAATTCTTTAATATGATTGGTTTATACATTTAGATTCCGTGAGGGACTAAAAGCCAAAACCAATCATCATCTCAATTAAGCCATCATCACACTATAAATTGTTAATTGAAATTCCTGATTATATTTTAATCAATCATGCAGTTAGTCCGTATGCTGAAATAGAATCGTCAACCAACAATCGTAATCGGCAACCTGTAGTGTGATTACAGCCTTAAAGAATTTTACAACAATTACAAAGCTGTTTTCTCTATTTACGCAGCTATTAACTACATGATCGATGGTATCACTGAGAGGTGTCCCTGTTTCTCATTAAGAATTCACGATCCTCGAGCCAAGCGGTTCATCACGAACAGACTCATTACGCGGCATTACGTGTGCGCGACGGTATATATATATATATATATATATATATATATATATATATATATCCAATATATATATATCCAATGCATCTTACATCCTGGGTGGGAATGACGATGTGTTAACGCGCCAGTTTCGTTTTCGTTCGTGGAATACGCAACGAATTTCGCGCTATCAATCCCGGTATAGTCTACCATCACTACTGTTGGCTTGTGTCGCTCTTACTACCATTCGTTGATTATTTACGAGACGAAAATAAAATGACTGTGTGCCGAACGTGTAAGTGACTATGCCCCTCGATAATAGGTCGTTATCGATAAAACTAATGGCGCAGGTCACTTCGATGAAAGTCGTTCGTTCGCCTCCGGATGAGAGACTTGGCTGTGAGAGCTTTCTCTCAAGGAGCAATCTCGTTTCTATGAGAGCCACGTTTAATTTTCGCTCCCCTGCGTACTTTATTGAGCAGAGCGATTTACAGGGCGGACGCGACAGATCTGTACGTGTGCGCTTAAAAAATGTCTGCGGAAATTAGACTTCTCACGGAACTTGAAGTAGGAATTAATAATAGAGATGTGGTTTTTTTCTTATAAGAAGAAACCACATAAAACATGCGTTTCACAGAAAGAGAGGTTTTGCTAAAATATTAAAAAATTTAGTTAAATACAGATATGAAAATAATTTTGTTGGACTATCAAAATAATTATGTAGGTAATTACTACACTCAAGTTAAGTAGTAAAATGTCGAAATCTGGTACAACATTATCATCAACGTTTAAGCATTTTTCATAATTATTTTGATGGTTCAACAATTGTCATTTATATAATATCTAAATTTTTATATATATATATATATATATATATATATATATACTTTATATACTTTATATATTATATATACTAGTAAAACTATTTTTTCTGTGTTGCCTGTGAAGGCTTCATAAATAATAAGTTTAATAATTATTAATTACTGAACAAATGCATTATGTTTATATACTATAGATAAATTTATTATTCTATATAAAAATGCTATAAAGAAAACTGAAAAGATAACAGTGATGAGTAATTAACTATTAACGCTTGACAAGCGTTGCATCTTACGAAGGCGAAGATAAGAGCTACTTTGAAGCTTGTTAAACAGTAGTTATTGCTCGGTCTATTCTTTACGCGAATATTTAAGTGTTTTCTTGTCAAGAATGTCTTCGAAACACCTATAAAATATTAACGTGTTTATGGCATGTTTATGATGTTCATAAAAGCACGTGTGTTAATGTGCGCATACTTCCTACCCGTGCGTTTTCGTATAGTGAGAAGAGTTGTTTCGTTCGCTTTGACATGAAAATTGGCAGCGATCTGGGGATTTTGAACTAATGACACGGCAAATCGAATTACTTGCTTTCAAAGCCGATCACCACATCACCAAACCGCGAGCTCAAAATAAAATCACATTTGCCAAATACCGCAAATGGCCAGGAACGAATAATACGTTATAATAGAATAATCTTCGCTCGCTCGGAAAAACTATAGTATATGGAAAGAATTTTCTCTTACAATTTATCCTGAAAATATGGTAGTTGTGGGACAACATTGTATTTCGTAGCATTATATATAAATCTCTCTCATTTACTAATAAAACTACGATAAAATGTAAAATAAGTTTGATTAATTTTACTGAAGTGCATGATAAAAATCTTTAAAATATTGCATTGTATACCACAACTGTCACATTTTTAGGATAAATTTTAAGAGAAAATTTTTCCTTGTTATTTAACGTGGCCCCATTTAGCACGATCTTGTTTCAGCGCTCATTAATCCTTCATTACTCGCGAGGCGTAGAGAACACAGCTCCCGCCTTATAAATTAGCTAAATGCTATTTAAAAAAATATTTTGCATGTACCTTTATCTAAAGAAATGAAAGAATGTGTAGAATATTATTAATTTTCATTTAATTGCAAATCATCAAAGAGAATAATAAAAATTGAGATATAATGTTATATAAGGTGTTAGAAACACCCCACTTGAGTAATTACATTAAAAAGAAATCACGCGAATAATGTAGAGTTAACTTTCGTGATTGCAATCTGACTGTTAAACCATTTTTTTAAAAAACCTATTTTCATTTCAACTATATTTGAGACTTTCTATCCAATACTGAATAATATCTCGTTTAAGTAGTGCTCCACTTTCTAGGAATGTATGTTAAATGCTAAGCTCGGAATATTATTGTCCATGTTCTGCAGTTATATCTAGAAAAGAAAGAACGATTGACGGTTCTTATCGATTGATCTATCATCATAAAGGAGGTTTTTATCTATCTTCATCGTAAATCACGCTTTTATGACCTTGGGTAGGCAAGTGTCTCGACATAAGTAAATCGGTTGCCTTAACATTAATTCTATAACGTGAGTATCATTAATTATGCTTCGGGTCACGGTGAAGAGAGAAACATGAAAGTCTTACCGAGGCACCCAAACCGGGTCGTTTTTCCGAAGTGGCTGCAAAGTGGCAAGTGCCTTCTTCAACGTGCGCTTCACAAAGTCCCAAGTTACAAATAGTTCTAATAAAGCGGTGATACAAAACCCTGCTATCGTTAATCAATGCCCACATCTTCTTGTGCCTATCTTGTTGCGGACGAAATGTTTTTCGGTAACAAGCCACATCGCGCGACTGGATTTAAAGGTCTCTCGTCGGTAAGCCGATAAATCACGGCCACAGAAATTTCGCTCGGCATAAATTTTGCTCAAGTCGCTTTTTTGTTTGTATTGCAACGGAGATGCGCCAATGCAATACCACGATACGGTGATGTAGTGAAGATCAATCCTTCTTTTATTCTCTACTCACTACTAGTTTTAATTTCCTCGTCGTATTGATTAATTCTCAAGCATTGGCACGAAATATGGGGTGCAAAATATTATTCTACCGATATTTGAATTATTTTCAATTATTTAAAATTTAAATAACTCAGGTAACATATCACAGCCCTTCCGGTTGGACGCGCTATGCGCGGGCACTAAACTCTTTATCTTCCGTACAAGACTACCATAAAGCATGTCGAGTCCGGTTTGATGTGGCGACCACAAAGGACGGAGGCATTTCGCGAATGTTGTCGAAGCGCAGCGTTCTAGATAGTTGTTGTACCACATACGTACACAGACACATCCGAGTTCACACAGAGTCGCAAAACGGCTGTATCGAGTATCGCTGGCTGCAAGTTGCGTGCGTGTGTATGTGCGGCACAGGGTGAACGCCCCGAAGTGACCGCCTCCCGCACCTCCCTTATACGGGGCTCTCTAACCCCGTCGGAAACTAGAGCTCGTCGGCTCTCCGCGCGCTGGCTTCCGGTTCGATCCTTTCTTTTATTCCGTGCTCAAATCCTTTCCCAAATATCTTTTTCGCGCCATCCGTGCGTAGCGTCTATTAGCAACTTTTACTGTTCATCAACGTCATTTAGTAGAAATCCGCAAAAGTGCGACCTCCTTCCGAGTCACGGATATCCTTCGCATTTGACTTCGAATTCTCGTTTCCGAAAATTAAATGTTTGTGAGATTGTGTTCAATCGTACCAGCATTAAAAATAGAATTACTTCAATTATGGATTTATGAGGAAAAATGAGGTTACTTCAATTATGGATTTGTAAGAAGCAGAAAACGAATAGACTATTTTATAATTCAACTTTAAAGATACAGAAAAATAGGTTACTTAAATTATATATCTTCAAGTAAAATAAATAGGATATGCGTACTTTGATTCGTGATCTTTGTATTTATTTTTCTAATCTACTATTACATTTTAATACAAATGTTTTATTTTATTAAATATGCAAGCAATAAAATTGGAAAACAGCACTTCAATGCGATTCATATGTGTTGTACAAAAATATATATTTTTACTTCAATTTATTTGGAGATGCAGAAAATTATTTTGAATGCAGTAAATTATTTCAATTATTTTTGTTTATCAGTGGTCTTATTGGTAATCACAATATTTATAAAAAATAAACAGGTTCTAAAGAAAATCTAAATCGAGAGGTTTAAGCTAATGAGAACCAATAAAAGATAATCGTATAAAAATTTCTTTGTATTATTTATTCTAGACGTTTCCTCGCTGTGAGTCTTCTTCAGTTTATCACTGAGTTAACAAATTAATGACCTCACAATACACAATAAATAATATTGTGTCGAGAGGTTACGTCAATAAAATTGTTAAGTTTATACATAAGTGTTTAAAAATTTTTTTACACATGGTTACTGTTGGTTTTCATTGGCTTAAATCTTTCGACACAATATTTATTATAGGAACTTTATGTTTCAAAGTATCTATTTGCTTTCTGATACAGAAATATCTACCTATATAACAGAAAGTTTTAATATAAAAACATTCAAAAGTTCGAGCATCGTCTTAGATATCCTTTCACTGATGCCATTTGCCTTATTGATAATTCAACCGATGTCGAACACTGCAGAAACGTCATCGATTTACGATTGAGTGTTTCGAAGATTCTTCAATCGATTTTGTTTGCTTATTTATCGGTTGTTTTCCTTGTTGTTTACGGATTTTACTGTCGCCATGATTGTCTACTTTCTCAGCCTATGATGTAATTGATAGCTATACTTGTCAATAGCAGAAACTTTTTTATATACAGTTATCACGTTGAATATTTGTGTATTTGTGAAATGAAATAAAATAGAAATTGATAAGAATTGATAAGAACAAAAAGGATTCTTAATTTCAATAAACAAATAAATATATTAAAAGGCATATAAGAATCTAAATTTCAAATTTTATGTTAAGAAAAATGATAGAGTATATTACATAATAAATACTTTATTATATTCTATAATCGATTAAAAATATTACATGTTCGATTTTAGGCCTCCTTGAGATATACAATAATAAAAAACGCAGTAATATTATCAAAAATATGATCGTAGAACTAAACTTGGAAATCATTGTATACATATTACGAGAGATCAGTTAAAAGTTTCACAGATTAAGGAAAATTGCTCACCAAAAAGATAGATGACCAATTGAACAGAATTTCTTGATGTTCTAATAAATAGTCAATTTAATTAATTATCTTAAGTTAAAAAGCAAGCAAATACGTCTCCTCGGAAAACCGGTTTGGTTTAAAGTGTTGTATTATATGTCAATGATATACGATATTCGTTAAAAAATTCTAATAGTCAGTGCGATAATAAAAAATGTATAACTGTAGTCAGAGAATAAGAATACAAAGTTATAGTCAATCTAAAAATAAATTTAATATAAAATTATTTAAAGTAAAAATTAAAATATATGAAGATGTAAAATCAGTTAAGAAATAAAATTAAAGATGTATAGCTGTTAAATAAATAAACACTAACTAAGAGAAAAATAATAGATAGAATGTAGTCTTGGTAATGCAAAGTTAGACCTTGTTTACGGAATATATGTTTTATAGGCTCTCTATATCAGTTTTGAGATTAAGACTTTTTCTGTTTTTTAATATAAAGAGCATTTCCGAAATTAAATGTTTATTATAGCAAGATTCTTCGTTTAAAATTTCAATGTTATTCCAATCGAAATCATGCTCTAGTTGTAATCTGTGCTTGGAAATAAAATAAGCTTCTTCGTAAACTGTACTATTAATAAAACGAGGTTTCGCTCTTAAGATACTAAGGAATGAAGAAAGATATGCGCTGCACAGAATTGTGTCAATTTCATTATCGACTCATCTGCTTTTAAACGAACTAAAATTGAGTTCTGCTAATTAATGTTGTTATGTAAATGAAGGTTTGTCTAAAATTAGATCGAGATATTTATTGCATAAACATTTTATTGATACTTTTATTGGGCTCTTTCTAAAATTAGTTCACGATATAAATAATGTTACGAATTGTGATCAAGGTTTGTAAAACCCATATATTGAATTGATATAAAAGGAAAAAGTGACTGTTAAAAATATCACTCTCGTTCAATGTCTCTATTTACGTAATGGCTGTTGTTAATAGCAAGAATATGACGAAGTTGGGAGAAGCAACGTTATTTCGAATGATGTTTGTCCAACAACAGCTGTAATGCATCAGAATGGAAATGCATTGAAAGACAAAAGTTGATTTATGCTGTTTCTTGTCTATTTTCTCTTCCTGCGGGAAGCGAAAATTTGTCGCGGCCTCGACGGGATTTCCGGCTGAACGAACGCGACAAATGTAAGAAAATGAGAAACAACGTCACGATGTTTCCTCAGCTGAGGCACGTAGATCCAGCACGGTGTACACAATTGGTATCGTCTTGTAATCGAATGCGAGCACGAATGTCGCCATCGGGGCGCCTTATAATTACATACCGGCTATTAAGCGGACAATGCGCGATATCGTAAAACATCTGAAGTTAATACAATGAATCATGCGACGTGTGTTCTCAGAACAAGGAAATACAGAACATTGAAGATATGAAATGGAAAATTCTCAACTTTAGGGTATCTTATCCAAGTTCACCTTATTTAATATCGGTAGTAACATGAATTAACGGTTAATATTATTGTAATAATGAGTTTTTATAAATATGAGCAAAATTTGCATTTGATATGTCAAGGATTTTTTTATTGCAAAACTTCATTAAAAATTTAAGCATACGCCAAAATTTTGTTTTTTTCTCTCAATAAAAAAAAATGTAGATTTGCCACAATATTTTGTAACAAAATTACTCTATAATTTCGATTTTTTTAATATTGGACGAATTCTTGAGATAACATCGTTTTTCCTTAATTAAACTGTCCAACATAATCTGTAGGCGATTACAAACGAAAGATTTTGCGCGAAATGAGATTTAAACCAGGTGAATTTCAATGAATATCAAGTAAGTTTTACCTCAGCAGTGCAGCAGTGTCTTAATTTGAAGCTTTGTTATTGAGGTAATTAATAGCGAATAATTACGTGAAAATAATTGCAAAGACGATTCAATTAAAAAAAGGGATGAAACCTACATTCCATTTGTATATAAAATACGAGTAAAATCCACCGAAATTTTCTCTAAGGGAACTCAGCGATGAATTTGACTTTGAAATTAAGATTAAAAATTCTCCGAAATATCTTGTATATTATATTGGGGCGCTTTGTGCACCGCGAGTTATATAAATTGCGTCGATAATCTTATGTATACATAACAGTGTGAAATGAACTGCGATTACCTTGACTATGTAAGAAAGTTGTCTATATAATTTATGGATTTACCCATATGCATCATTCTGTCTCATGCACGCAAATTCACAAATTTGTGCATTGAGGTTTAGGAAATGGAGAGAAACTATATAATGCTGTAGCCGGTGCCAAAATTGTGTAAAGCGAGAGAATATCAAAAATGAATTCAAAAACTTGATCTGGTTATATAGAATAGTTGCTTGTGTTAATCTTCTACTGTTAATTCCGGCGCGGTATAAATTTGCAGCTTTCCAATAATCTTCTGTAATCCTGCATCGGGATTTCGAGGATCCGCGGAAATTAATTCGGGAAACCAGGATATAAGACAGACTCAAGGCAATCTTCGAGAATGAATCAAAAATCGCAAAAGATCCTTTGCTCATTCGAGTTGTACAAATAACGGTTGTACAAATAACTGTCGCGTATTCTTACGTATCTTCCCTGAAGATGGTGTAACGATTTTCTCGATACATGTACTACGAATTATGGGTGGATTGTCTCCGCCTTTTGAATTCTTGCACACACATCTTATCCGCTTCGTAGAATTTGAAAAGTGCGGCAGCACACCGATAAGCTGACCCAAACCGAGATCCATACAACCTGTATTCGTGTCAAGGCGAAAGGGGCCAACACTCTCGCCTGGCCTACATCGGCCGATCGCACTCCAACCCCTCGACTTCGACCCCGTTTGCGACCCATCGTCTCTACGTTCCGACTACCCGCGCGCATCTATTCTTCGTCTTGCGTACCGTACGCCGCGATGCATCCAATGAATATAATTTCAGATTTTTCCAGAGAGATCGTAGAAATCCCCCGAAGACATGACCTCACATCAACGATAACAGTTAATTCGCTAGATTAATATTGGTTTACTGCGTTCGCAATTTAACTTGGGGCGATCGATCGGATTATTTCTGTCATTGTTCAGTAATGAGACCTTACGTGCGATGCGAGGAGACGTGAATCCCGTTTGTCCGATTTCACCGAGTGTCGTTTCGTGACCTCAAAGAAACGTAATC
>Ga0157364_1000416_pt1 | contig 28085 bp, 24 predicted proteins | sample AttsexASBM2_FD_111476 | JGI IMG/M metagenome (GOLD analysis project Ga0157364, IMG submission 111476) | Fungus gardens microbial communities from leaf cutter ant in Ribeirão Preto, State of São Paulo, Brazil - Atta sexdens ASBM2 | ecosystem: Host-associated > Fungi > Mycelium > Unclassified ... | reverse complement strand
TCTCTCCGGTGGCATTCTGGAAGTTCAGCCAACCGCAGTCACTGTGATGGCAGATACTGCTATCCGTGGTGAGGATCTGGACGAAGCGCGTGCTCTGGAAGCAAAACGCAAAGCAGAAGATCACATGAACAAAAGCCATGGCGACGTGGACTATGCTCAGGCTTCTGCAGAGCTGGCGAAAGCCATTGCTAAACTGCGCGTTATCGAACTGACCAGGAAAGCGATGTAAGCAGTGTCAGTGTAACCACTACAGTGCTAAAAAGCCGGTAAGTGAAAACTTACCGGCTTTTTTACGTTCAGAGTCTGGGGACATACCGCTTTGGGATTCGCCCTGTATCCGTCAGCCTGCCTGAGTCGCTAAGCTCTTTTATGCGTTTATCCGCAAACTTACCCGCCGTGAAGATCGCAGCGGCAAATCAGCCGTTGTCAGGATCACAATTGGCGAGATTACCGGTAAATTAGCGCCCTGTGACGGTGGATAATGACGTCTCCTATGATTATCCTATTGCGGTATACTGTGTGTTTCCTAGAATTCAAGAAAAGCGATGGCTGATGATGGCAGAGAATGAAATGAGTGTGGTGATCCTAGCGGCCGGTAAGGGCACCCGTATGTATTCGGATCTTCCGAAGGTCCTTCATCAGCTGGCCGGAAAGCCTATGGTGCAGCATGTGATCGATGCGGCCAATACCCTCGGTGCCGGCAAGATTCATCTGGTCTATGGCCACGGTGGCGATACGTTGAAATCAGTACTGACTGACCCGTCATTGCATTGGGTCGAGCAGGCGCAGCAACTGGGGACCGGCCACGCGATGCAGCAGGCCGCGCCGTGGTTCGGCGATGATGAAGCCATTCTGATGCTGTATGGTGATGTTCCGCTGATTTCGGCGAGCACCCTGCAGCAGTTACGTCAGCAAACACCGGAAGGTGGGATCGGTTTACTGACTGTGGTGCTGGACAATCCTTTCGGCTACGGTCGTATTGTCCGTGAGCAGGGAGAGATTACAGGTATCATTGAGCAAAAAGATGCCAGCCCAGAGCAGTTGGCTATTCAGGAAGTGAACACTGGCATTCTGATGGCCACTGGCCGTGATCTGAAACGCTGGTTAGCACTGCTTGATAACAATAATGCGCAAAAAGAGTATTACATCACTGATATCATTGGGATGGCGCACCGTGAGGGACGTCCCATTGTCGCCGTACATCCCAAGCACAGCAGTGAGACCGAAGGGGTGAATAACCGCCAGCAACTGGCAACCCTGGAACGTGTTTATCAGCGTAACGCGGCGGAAAGATTGCTACTGGCGGGTGTTAGCCTGCGGGATCCACAGCGCTTTGATCTGCGCGGTGAACTTGAGCATGGCCGTGATGTGGATATCGATATCAATGTGATTATCGAAGGGAAAGTCTCCCTCGGTAACGGCGTTCGTATCGGTGCCGGTTGTGTGATTAAAGACAGTGTTATTGGTGACGGCTGTGAGATCAGCCCTTATTCAGTGATTGAAAATGCCCGTCTGGAAAGCTCCTGTACGGTTGGACCTTTTGCTAGACTGCGTCCCGGCTCCCTCCTTGGTGAGGCTGTGCATGTCGGTAACTTTGTCGAAGTGAAAAAAGCGACGCTGGGCCAAGGTACCAAAGCGGGTCATCTCAGCTATCTCGGCGATGCTACCATTGGAGCAGGCGTCAATATCGGTGCCGGGACAATTACCTGTAATTACGATGGTAAAAATAAATCGCAGACAGTGATCGGAGATAACGTGTTTGTGGGATCTGATACTCAATTTATTGCCCCAGTCAGCGTGGCTGATAACACGACCATCGCGGCAGGCACTACTGTGATGAAAGACGTCGCTCAGGAAGCTTTGGTGTATAACCCGAAGCAACAGACTGAAAAAACCGGCTGGTCACGCCCAGTAAAAAAATAACATCTTTGTCCGGATGATGGCGAATGGCCGTCATCCGCTACTAAGCCTGATCGCTTCCCAAACTTTGGCAGGGGCTTCCTGCGGTGGAACATCAGGTCAGAAACCATTTCTTCTGTGGCTTGCGGGCCATAATGTCAGGAAAAAAATATGTGTGGAATAGTGGGTGCAGTTGCACAACGTGATATTGCGGAAATTCTACTGGAAGGCTTACGTCGTCTTGAATACCGTGGTTATGACTCTGCTGGATTGGCCGTGGTTGATAATCAGGGACAGATGATCCGGCTGCGCCGGGTTGGTAAAGTTCAAGCGCTGGTGGATGCTGCAGAACAACAGCCACTGCCGGGCGGTACTGGTATCGCTCATACCCGTTGGGCAACCCACGGTGAACCTTCAGAAGCGAATGCGCATCCCCATGTCTCCGGTAACATTGTTCTGGTGCATAACGGCATCATTGAGAATCATGAAGAATTACGGGTGTTTGTCCGTGAGTTGGGTTACACCTTTACCTCAGAAACCGATACCGAAGTGGTTGCTCACTTAATCAACCATGAGCAGAAACAGGGCGGCTCCCTGCGCGAAGTCGTGCAGCGTGTCATTAAACAACTGCGCGGTGCCTACGGTATGGTCATCATGGACAGCAGTGATCCTTCGGTACTGGTTGCGGCGCGGTCCGGTAGCCCACTGGTGATTGGCTGTGGTGTTGGCGAGAATTTTATTGCCTCTGATCAGCTGGCACTGCTGCCGGTGACCCGTCGCTTTATCTACTTAGAAGAAGGGGATGTGGCAGAAGTCACTCGTCGTTCGGTCTCGGTATTTGCTGACGGTCAACTGGTGATCCGTCCGGAAATTGAATCCTCTGCCCGCTATGATGCTGGCGATAAAGGCACTTATCGTCACTATATGCAGAAAGAGATTTACGAACAGCCGATGGCGGTCAAAAGCACCTTACAGGGGCGCTTCCATGATGGGATCATTGACCTCAAGGAACTGGGACCGGAAGCGGAAGGACTACTCAGCCGTGCAGAACATATCCAGATTGTGGCCTGTGGAACCTCCTATAACTCGGGACTGGTATCTCGCTACTGGTTTGAGTCTCTGGCCGGCATTCCCTGTGATGTCGAAATTGCTTCCGAATTCCGCTACCGTAAATCGGTGGTCCGTAAAAACAGCCTGCTGATCACCTTGTCACAGTCCGGTGAAACGGCTGATACGCTGGGAGCCTTACGTCTGTCAAAACAGCTCGGCTACTTGGGGTCATTGGCAATCTGTAACGTTGCGGGTTCATCATTGGTGCGTGAATCTGATCTCGCGCTGATGACCAAAGCGGGTGTTGAAATTGGCGTAGCGTCTACCAAAGCCTTTACCACCCAGCTGACAGTGCTGTTAATGCTGGTGGCGCAGATGGCACGACTGAAAGGGCAGCCGGAACAGGTTGAGCATGACATTGTCCACGCCCTACAGGCGCTGCCAAGCCGTATTGAGCAGATCCTCGCGCAAGATAAGCAGATTGAAGCCCTGGCGGAAGGATTCTCTGATAAGCATCATGCACTGTTCCTTGGCCGTGGTGATCAGTACCCGATCGCCATGGAAGGGGCACTGAAGCTAAAAGAGATCTCCTATATTCATGCCGAAGCCTATGCCGCGGGTGAACTTAAACACGGTCCACTGGCACTGATTGATGCGGATATGCCGGTCATCATTATTGCGCCGAATAATGAGTTACTGGAAAAGCTGAAATCAAACATTGAGGAAGTCCGTGCCCGTGGCGGTCAGTTGTATGTCTTTGCGGATCAGGATGCCGGTTTCCGCGATAGCGAAAATATGAAAATCATTCCCTTGCCGCATGTTGAAGAGGTGCTGGCACCGATTTTCTACACCATTCCGTTACAGCTGCTCTCCTACCATATCGCCCTGATCAAAGGGACCGATGTCGACCAGCCACGTAATTTGGCGAAATCGGTCACTGTTGAGTAATACACTCTGACCCCAAGGTCAGTAGGTCATATTTAATCCGGTCCTCCTTTGCGGGAGGTACCGGATTTTTTATTTAGGCTTAGTGAACCGTAACCGGCCCTGACACCGAGCCCAATATTCCGACATTTCGACTGACTGCGACGTACACGTGGCAGCCCGCTTGAACGCGTTATTTTCCTGCTATTATTCTGTACAGTCTCTATTTTTGCTGATCAGGAGCAAACTATGTTTACCGGCCTCAGTGCTTTCCCCCTTACCCCTGTCAGTGCTGACAAAATTGATGAACGGGGATTTATCCGTCTGCTTGAACGTTTGACAGAAGCCGAGGTCGACAGTATCGGCGTATTAGGCTCTACGGGGTGTTATGCGTACCTCTCCATGGAACAGCGCAAAAAAGTGACCGCTCTGGCCTGCTCCCATGCCAGTCATATTCCCGTTATGGCCTGCGTTGGTGCAATGAGTACCCATGATGTCCTCCAATTAGCTGAGGATGCTCAAACGGTAGGGGCTAGCGCATTGTTGATGCCTGTACTTCGTTATCAACCATTGCGGGATGATGAAATATTCGGCCTATTCGAGACATTAACTCAGAATAGCGATCTGCCCGTGTGTATTTATGATAATCCGCGGACCACGAGCTCCTCGTTTTCTGATGATCTGCTGGCGAGCCTTGGCAGACTCACTGGCATTGCGTCGATTAAAATTCCTGGCCTAGGGATCTCTACGCAACAGTTAACGGCACGTATCGAACATCTTCGTAAGTTGTTACCCACCAGCATGACCATCGGTATCAGTGGTGATGAACGTGGGGTAGCAGGTTTACAGGCGGGTTGTGATCTCTGGTACTCCGCCCTGGCGGGCCTGTTTCCCCATGCTGCTAAACAGCTTACTGCCGCTGTTGCTACTGGTGAACCTGCCTGCGGGGCATTTCTGGAGCCTGTCTGGGAGCTGTTTCGCCGTTATGGTGGCAGTGTCCGAGTATTGGCGGCAGCCGCCGGTATCCTCGGGATCACACAAACAGACTGTCTGCCTCGACCATTACGACCACTGGTCCGCGATGAGATTGAGAAGGTGTCGAGGGTGATAAAACTCCTTGGACTTGAGTGAAAAAAGGTGTTCAGGTTTTTTGCTCAACGGATAAAGATGTGGAGATTATTAGGCTAAGCAAACCAAAATGCCCGCTGAAGATTCAGCGGGCGTTTTACTCTCAATGACTCATTATTTGAGATGAGTACCATCCGTAATCACCGGCGGTGGCTGCTGTAACCACTGGGATAATTCTGTCATCTGATTTTCAAGACCAGAATGATGTGCAGATAACCAGTTATAGGGGCGTTGTACTAGTAAGTCATCCGGTGTTTCCATTCCAGTCATTAAGTAAGACCGACAACGACATAAATCCGGCGGAAGGGGTCGTAGCCGCAGCCATGGGTAGACGTTGTCTAGCCTCGGTAACAAACCAAAAACCGGTGAGTGAAGCGGATAGGTTGATAGTATTAGTTAAACCATCGTGGACAATAAAGAGGACTCTCATAACAGCGAGCAGGGATAGTATTAAGAAGTAACCTACTATGTAGAAGTTTGTAACCATTCATCCCCAACGGTAACTATACCGGAGTCGGAATAATGATTGGTCTTGCTTAATATAAGGGGGAGAAACTGTCTGTAGCGGGTAGCTGGCGACCATTAAGGATGAGAGGGACAAGATGAGGCGATTACTCAGAGGATTAGGCAATCCGACACTGATCATTGTTTGTCTAGTATTGCTGGTGGCCCATAACGGCTATCTGATGTTAAGCCCCGTATTGTTCCGAATCTTGCATCATGCTCCTCAGCAGATAGATAATTTCCATTCTTGGCAAGGCGCACTCAGTTTTCTTGAGGCAATGGATATCCCACGCTTTATGGTGGGTATCGCGCTCATCTGTATGGCGCTGACGTTATTGATGCGTTCCCGCCTAGCTTGGTTCAGTTCGGTTATGCTGTTGCTGTGTATTGTTTTAGTTAATCTGTTTCTGGTTAAAGGTCATCAGTCTCAGGTGATCTATGCCCTCATCACGCTAGCAGCCTTATTGTATCACCGTCGGCACTTCTACAAGCACAGTCTGGGCAGCACCAGTTTATTTGCCATTATCAGTATTGTGTCGTTAATCGCCTATGGCATGCTGGGGACACTATACCTCGGGGATCAGTTTACGCCGCCGGTGAAAGATTTACCGACGGCCTTCTATTTTGTGATGGTCTGTATGTCAACGGTCGGCTTCGGGGATATTTCGCCTCATACCACCGTGGCCAGGATGTTCACCTTGACGGTGATTTCACTCGGTATCACTATTTTTGCTGCCTCAGTAGCCTCTATCGCCGGCTCGCTAATTAGCCATAATCTTCAGAGTCTGATCAAAGGAAGGTTTTCACACGTGACACGTAAAAATCACTATATTATTGCTGGCTCATCGGCACTGGCACAGAGCGTCACTCAGGGACTGACCAGTACGGGGGGAATTGTGACCGTAGTCTGTAAGGTTGGTAATGCCGGTCTCTATCCTTCAGCCCAAGATGTGATCGAAGGAGATCCGTCCTCGACATCAACATTGGAAGCAGCCGGAGCTGGTGATGCCCGCTACATCGTTGCACTGATGGACAATGATGCCGACAATGCCTTTGTGGTATTGGCTGCGAAAGAAGTTGGCGGTAAAGACACCAAAACTATCGCCCTAGTGAATGACAGCCAGAATATGAGTAAGATCAAGCGGGTTCACCCAGATGGCGTGCTTTCCTTGCAACAACTGGGCAGTGACATCTTAGTACGCACCCTGAATGGTGATTCTGTTGATTGCAGTCTGAGCCCGGAGATCTTTTTTAACCATGTCCAGCCGCCGTCAGGGAATAATGCCTGACCCCGCCCATCGATGATGATCCGTTCCGCGAGAGGTATCCTGAAACTACGGGTATCTCTTGGTCAAGCTTGCTACTGACCTGCCAGTAGGGCCTCTTTCCCCATTTTCAGAACTGAGGACTTTCCTCATCATACGGACCATGGCAGGGTAGCCCCCTGTATGCCGGGATCACCGGAACTTTTTGATGCCTGACAGGAAATACCCGTTTAATGAAAATGATGTTATGGCCGTTGGCCATCGCCCTTAGCAGTCCGTTATTGGCACATGCCACCCTACCCCAGATTGAAAGTGGGTTCTCCCCAGAAGGGAGTGCCAGAACCTTAGTACTCAAAACCATTAATAATGCGCATCACAGTATCCGTATGCTTTCATACTCCTTTACCGCCCCGGATATAATGAAAGCTCTGGTAGACGCACACCGTCGCGGGGTGGATGTTCGTATTGTGGTAGATGAAAGGGGGAATCGTAATAAGTCCAGCTTAGCGGCTATGAACTATATCGTTAATAACGGTATCGCGCTGAGAACCGATCACCATTACCCGATCCAGCATGATAAAAGCATGATTATTGACGGAGAAACCGTTGAAACAGGGTCATTCAACTACACCGCCAGCGCTGAGCGGCGTAATTCGGAAAATGTGGTGGTGATCCATAATGCTCCAGCACTGGCAGCTGACTACCTAGGTCACTGGCAGACACGTTGGGAGTATGGTGAGGATTATCGTTCGGCGTATTGACGCGTTATAATTAGGTAAATACTGGTGATAGGAGGCATGGAGTATCGGTATTTCTGCTGTTTGACGTACTCTACACGGTGCCAAATAGATTAAGTTCCAATACAATATATAGGTTATTGCTATCATATTTGATATTTTAATTGGTAATAACGATTGAAATAATTCATATATTTAATCATTTGATTTTATCAATATGCTTTTTTACCCTTATTTTCTATTTATTTTGATTTTTATTGAGTCTATACCTATCAAAAAAAATAGTGTTTTAAGCTTCTTTAGTAATATCGATTTGTTTTTTTTATCGAAAGTGCCTTTTTAAAGGCTTTTTTTATGATATTTTCCAATGGAAATGAAAAATTTTTATCAATCTTGCCTGGAGGGTGGGGTAGAGTAAATTCATAAGATACCTTTAATTATCAAGTTGATCTTTGGTTGAGAATTGTCCTATGATTAAAACCGTCCGGGAGTGCAGAGATAAATACTGGTGTCCTAGACAGGTGGTCACAGATGAGCGTCTGATGTTATTGCAGAAAGTTAAATACAGACCGCCAATATTTTTGTAATCCCAACCAAATAACTTCGGATAAAAAGGCATATATTATGAAAATCAAAGCACTTGTAATTGGCGTTGTTTCTGCACTGTCTCTGACGGCATCTGTTGCGCATGCTGCTACAACTGTTGTCAACGGTGGTACTGTTCACTTTAAGGGTGAAGTTGTTGATGCGGCATGCGCCGTAGACGCTGGTTCAGTAGACCAGACTGTACAGTTGGGTCAGGTCAGAGAAGCTACACTGAATACTAATAAATACAGCAGTGCTGTTGGTTTCAACATCCAGTTAGATGATTGTTCTACTACTGTCGCGCAAACTGCAGCGATCTCATTCACTGGTGTTGCTGCGTCTTTTGCTGGTACTGGTTCCACTTCTACCGCCACTACTGATAATACTGCACTGGCTCTTCAGAGCTCTTCAGCTGGTGCGGCTACCAATGTTGGTATCCAGATCCTGGACGTTAGTGGTGCTGCACTGGCACTGGATGGTTCAACATTCAGCACTGCAACAACCTTAAGCAATGGGACTAACTCGCTGCCATTCCAGGCACGTTACTACTCTCCTAACGGCAATGCTACTGCAGGTACTGCCGATGCAGATGCTACTTTTAAAGTTGAATACCAATAATTACTGATAGGGAATGTTCACCTAAGCCCAAGGACGGGCTATTTTCACCCTAAAGAGTAGAGTATATGTGGAAAAAAGGGGCACTCTTATTTCTTCTGTTGATCAATTACTCTTACGCGCAACTTGCTTTTCCGGTCATTCTGCCGGGAGGGCTAACGAAGTTTAGAGGGCAAGTTGTTGCGGGTACCTGTACTATAGATAGTGGCGATCGTTTCCTGACAGTGGATATGGGAAGGATTAGCAGCAATCGTCTTCTACAAGTTGGTGAATACGCTGACCCTATTCCTTTCACCTTACATTTCAGAAACTGTAACTCTGAGACGGGTCATCATCTCAGCCTTGTTTTTCGAGGTGTAGCTGATGATCAGGATAAAGATTTGTTAGCAATCACTCAGGAGCTTAACAGTGCTCGTGGTGTCGGCATTGCTCTTTTTGATTCTCAAGGTAGTATTATCCCGCTCAATAGTGTCTTCATTCCTATCAGTGATGGTACCTCTGTGGGAATCTCTGGACCGTTAGCCCTAAAGCTAATCGCAAAATACCGTGCGACATCAGAGAACATCAGTGGTGGTAAAGTCGATGCACAGGCATGGTTCCTGATAACCTATCAATAGGCCACTATAATTTATAAGAATAATTGATTAATCTAATTGTGGTCTTTTAATGGAGGTAACGATTGTGATTCAGTTTCGAGCTAAGAAGTATTTTTCCGCCGCATTGTTAGTTTTTGCTGCACTGGGCGTGGTGAAACACGCTGAAGCCGGGGTTGCGCTAGGCGCTACCAGGGTTATCTACCCTTCAGACCAAAAGCAGGTCACACTGGGTGTGAGCAACAATGATGCTCAAAGCACTTTTCTGATTCAGTCATGGATCGATAATGCAGCAGGCACTAAAGAAAATCGTTTTGTGATCACTCCTCCGCTATTTGTAATGCAAGGGAAAAAAGAAAATAGCCTGCGAATTATTGATGGTACTAATCAATCTTTACCTAAAGATCGTGAAACCCTGTTTTGGGTAAATGTAAAAGCGATTCCGTCGATGAAAAAACAGCAGGAATCACAAAATACCTTACAGTTTGCGATTATCAGCCGGATCAAGTTGTTCTATCGTCCTGTTGGTCTAAGTATGCCCCCTGAAGATGCTCCTAAACATCTGCGTTTCCATAAAGAGGGTAGCAATTTAGAGCTGATCAACCCGACTCCCTATTTTTTGACAATAACTTCTTTGAAAGCTGGCGCTAAGGCATTGAGTAATGTGATGGTTCCGCCGATGGGGAATGCCTCAGTACCAATGAATGGTGGTTCAGAAAATGATATTACCTACCAAACTATTAATGACTTTGGTGCACTAACACCAGTCACTAAAGGTATTTTCCAGTAAGTATATTTACACATCGAATGTGCCCGATGATAGCATCCTTGTTATCGTCGGGATATTATAGGCAGACGTTATAGGGTTGACTGATGGTACTTTCAGGTAAAAATATGATACCAAGGAGATTATTAATTAGTCCCCTTGCGGCTTTCCTGACACTTATCTGCCAGTCTCCAGCCCATGCGGAGGTCTACTTCAACCCTCGATTTTTATCTGATGACCCGGGGGCTGTTGCTGATTTATCACAATTTGAAAATGGCCTTGAGGCACCTCCGGGTAAATACCGTGTCGATATTTATCTGAATAACGGATTTATGGCAACCCGAGAAGTCGATCTCCGTTTAAATCAAAATAAAACATCACTCGATCCCTGCATGAGTTTGTCTCAATTGTCAGAGATGGGCGTCAATATTCTTTCTTTTCCTGGTGCGGCTGCGCAGCTCCGCGAACAATGCGTACCGTTCAGTTCGTTGAGCAAACAGGTATCCAGCCATTTTGATGCTGGTAAACAGCGATTGGATTTAACGGTACCTCAGGCCATGATGCGTAATAGCGCACAAGGTTATATTCCCCCTGAACTTTGGGATAATGGTATTACTGCTGGTTTACTGAACTATTCGTTATCCGGTAGCCGTGCGAGGTTATCGCAAGGGGGCACTAGTAACTATGCATATTTAAGCCTGCAGAGTGGGTTTAACTTAGGTGCTTGGCGTTTTCGGGATAATAGCAATTGGAGCTACAGCGAAAGTCAGAACTACCATCAAAATCAATGGAAGCACACAAATACCTATCTTGAGAGAAGCATCATTCCTCTGCGCAGCCGCCTGACCCTCGGTGATGGATATACGACCGGCGATGTATTTGACAGCCTGAATTTCCGAGGAGCACAACTGGCGTCAGATGATACTATGTTGCCTGACAGCCTGCGGGGTTTTGCGCCGGTCATTCATGGTATTGCGCGTAGTTCGGCGAAAATCAGTGTCCGCCAGAATGGCTATACTATTTATCAGACTACTGTCCCTCCGGGACCTTTCACAATCAATGATATAAATGCTAACGGTAATAGTGGTGATTTGCATGTCACCATCACTGAAGCCGATGGTTCTACCCGCACTTCAGTTATTCCTTATGCCACCGTCCCTGTATTACAGCGTGAGGGGCACCTGAAATATGCCGTGACTGCTGGTGAATATCGCAGTGGTACCGCAGGACGGGATAGTCCCAAATTTGCGCAGGGTACAATGCTGTGGGGATTATCGGATGGTATTACGGCTTATGGTGGCACCCAGCAATCAGATAACTACCATGCCTATGATCTCGGGATGGGCAAAAACCTGGGAGATTTCGGGGCAGTTTCATTTGATGTCATGAATGCGAACTCGGTACTGACTGATGGCAGTAGCCATCAAGGGCAATCGTACCGTTTCCAGTATAATAAATCCCTGCCTTTTACTGGCACTAACTTTCAGTTAGTCGGATATCGTTATTCGACAAAAGGGTTCTACTCTTTTGCTGATACGACTTGGCAAAGGATGAGTGGTTATAGCGTTCTGACTCAGGATGGCGTATTACAGGTAAAACCAACCTATACCGACTTCTATAATTTAGAGTATACGAAACGTGGTCAAATACAGGCGTCGGTGACTCAGCAAATTGCCAAGTCATCAACACTCTACTTCACCGGAAGTCAGCAAAGCTACTGGGGAACTTCTCGTAAAGATACGACCCTGCAAGCAGGGTACGCCAGTAACTACAAGGATATCAGCTACAGCTTTAACTATAGCCTTAATAAAAGTGCTTGGCAGCAGGGTAACGATCAGGTCCTGTCCTTTGATGTGAGTATACCGTTCAGTCACTGGATGAGATCGGATGATCAAAGTGCACTGAAACAGGCGAATATTTCTTACAGCTCTTCAAGTAACCTGAAGGGTGAAAGCACCAATCAGGTTGGCGTATACGGTACCTTGCTGAAAGATAATAACCTAAGTTATAGCGCCCAAACTGGTTATACCGCAGGTAGCCAAGGTGAGAATGGGGGAGCTAATAACGCCTCGCTTTATTACCGTGGCGGTTATGGTAATGCCAATGTTGGTTACAGCAACAGCGATGGCTATAACCAAGTTTACTATGGTGCCAGTGGCGGCATTGTGGCACATGCTAATGGCATCACGCTCAGTCAGCCATTGTCGGATACGATGGTATTGGTTAAAGCTCCTGGCGCGGGTAATGTGTCATTACAAAATCAGATCGGTGTTCATACTGACTGGCGGGGTTATGCGGTACAGCCTTATGCTATGGCCTATCGTGAGAACAGGATTGCCCTAGATCCTAATACCCTAGGAAATAATGTTGATGTTGATGACTCTGTAACCAGTGTTGTCCCAACTTACGGAGCAATTGTGCGTGCTGATTTCCATACTCATGTGGGGCTTAAGGTATTGATGACATTAACACACAACGGTAAACCAGTACCTTTTGGTGCCACAGCTACTTTAGCGGGTTCAGCGTCACATAATATTGTCGGAGACAGTGGGCAGGTCTATATGACGGGTCTGCCGCTGGAGGGGAAAATTAACGTTAACTGGGGTGATGGTGCTTCCGATCAATGTACAGTCAGCTATCACCTACCGGCGTCAGCTAAAAATGCGATGCTTAGTTATGCCTCTGCAGACTGTCAGTAGACATGGGAGTTGAAGTATGAAGATAACCGAATCTCTGTTGCTTTCTGCACTTACACTGGGGGGGGGCTCATTTGTATATGCTGCGGACAGTACGATCTCAATTACTGGTCAAGTCCAAGACAATACCTGTGTGTTATCTACCGCCTCGCAAGATTTGACGGTCGATCTCATGAATTACCCACAAAGCCAGTTTTCTGAAAAAGGCGCTGGAGGGGCTTTAGTCCCGTTCACTCTCGTCTTCTCTCAGTGCGGTAGTGCGGCAACGGCAGTGCGAGTTGGTTTTACTGGGACCGCGGACACTAATAATACTTCATTACTTAAAATCGATTCTGGTACGAGCAGCTATGCGACCGGTATTGGTATCGAAATTCTTGATTCCAGTGAAAATATAATTCCAATTAATCAGAGTCAGGATAATTTAAACTGGATAACGATTACAGGTGGGCAGCAGAACACAGTCAGTTTTTATGCAAGGATGGTGGCAACAGCCTTGCCGGTGACGGCTGGAACAGTGAGCGGTTCGGCCACTATCACGCTGGAATTTGAATAGAACGCGGAGAAATTATGCGAAGACTGATCGCCGGACTCAGTACCGCCCTGGCTCTGTTAGGAAGTATCCCTGCAGCAATTGCTGCTGATGTAACCATTACGGTGACTGGTCAGGTTGTGGCCAAGCCTTGTGATATTGAAACGACTAATGCGAACGTTGACTTGGGAGGAATTTCAACCTTTTCATTGGCATCGGCAGGGGCATCATCAGACTGGAAAACTGTCACCCTGAATTTGAGTAATTGTCCGATTGGAACCAGTAAAGTGAAGGCAACATTTACTGGAACGTCAGACTCTACCGGAAATTATTTTGCTAATCAGGGAACAGCCGGGAATATTGCACTACAACTTGCAGATAGTAACGGTAACAATGTAACTAATGGCGGAGCCTTGTCGAGTGCTGTCAATGATTCGACATTAGCGACAGCGTTCAATCTGGAGGTCAGAGCGATCTCCCCAGCTGGAAGTGCAACGCAGGGAACTATTCAATCAACGATAAACGTTACTTATACTTGGCAATGAAATACGGGCTAATAGCCTCGTTGGTGTAACAAAATGCATTGGGATTTTCTATGAAAAAAATTGTATTTTTCTTAACGATAATGACATCTTTACTGATGTCATTCAGTGCATGGTCGTTTAGTTGTAAAACGTCTGCCGGCAAAACGATAAATGCAGGTGGGGGGAGTGCTGACGTATATGTTAACCTTACGCCTAGCATTGGAGCAACTAGCAACTTGGTTGTTGACTTATCTAATAGTATTACTTGTAATGATCAATACCCTCCGAACTATATTGACTATGTTTCTCTTCAGTCGGGATCCGCATTTGGTGGCTTACTAAGTTCTTTTTCGGGAACGGTATCCTATAATGGAACTTCTTACGCATTCCCAACAACAACAGAAACATCTAAAATAAAATATGATTCAAAAACGTATAAACCATGGCCTGTTGTACTGAACCTAACGCCTATAAGTAGTGCAGGGGGGGTAGTAATTACTAGTGGCTCTCTGATAGCAAATTTGGTGCTTCATCAAACTAATAATCACAATGATTCAGCATCTTATGTTTGGAATATTTATGCCTCTAATAATGTAGTTATACCTACTGGTGGGTGCCAAGTATCATCAAAGGCGGTAACGGTTAATTTGTTAAATTATCCTGATAGTGAGCCTGTGGGCCTAACGGTTTCTTGCCCATCTGGGAATAAATCTCTGTCTTATTATCTGACCGGCACAACATCAGATACCGCATCTACTATTTTTACGAACACAGCATCGAGTTCAGGAGCTTCTGGTGTCGGAATACAGTTATCTAATAGTAGCGGAGTGTTAGCTACTAATAAAAACATTTCATTGGGCACCGTAGGATCTGATGCTGTAAGTCTGGGGCTTACTGCTAGCTATGCTCGTACCGGCGGGCAGGTGACTGCCGGAAATGTACAGTCGATAGTCGGAGTTACTTTTGTGTACCAGTAACTATCGGTGTAGCACTGAAAATATCCCTGCTATCTGGCGGGGATATTTTTTGTGACTAGAAAACTCCCTGCAATGCTGGAGGCTATTTATTCAGTGGTTTAATTTTCTAGCCTGACTTCTTTTCCTTATCTGAGTCCCTTCTGTGTTTCATTCTGGCCCGTATAAACATTGCTATGGACGATACGTACCAAATAAAGTGCGAGGGAAGTTAGTTACCTTAGTGGGGATAATCTGGCAGAAGCCGTTTTATCGGTATAGGATGCCGTTATTATTTTCGCAGGGTCAATCTGCCAGGCAGGCTGCCAAGTAAAGGTAGGATGATTCATCTGTATTATGATACGGAAGGTTCCGATGTTGGCTATCGTTGGTTCTCCCGTCAACAATACACGCCGCTGTTTCCTTTCGGTCATGGTCTGAGTTATACCCGCTTTCACTGGCAAGACCCCCAAGTTTCCGTTAGCCAAGGAGCATTGATGGCGAGTTGTACGGTGACAAACAGCGGTAAACGGCGCGGCGCGGAGGTGGTTATGTTATTTATCGCGCCCCGCGATGGTCACTATGTGCCACGACTGGTGGCTTTTCAGCGGGTTGAAGTAGAGGCTGGCGAGAGCCAACGTATCACGCTGACACCTGAGTCGCGCATTATTGCTGGCTGGGATGAGAAACGTCATGGCTGGCTGACGAAGGGTGGAGAGTATCAGCTGTTATGGTGTAAGGATGCGAGTAATGTCATATTGCAGGCTGATATATCCCTGGAAGAGTCATTTTCCTGCTATTAGCGATTGGGCTGCGGGGCAGCCCGCAGGCTTTGCGTTTCGCTGTATAACAAAACCTAGAAAATGCGATATACAGACGTCTAGACATCCATTGTAGTGTGGCTCATATTTCTCAGGAAGAGTGCACATTATGAAAAAACGATTATTGACCTCAGCCATCGTGGCCTCTGCATTATTGCTCAGCGCCTGTAAGCAGGAAGATCAGAATACCGTTAAAGTCGCCATTAACTCGGGACCGGACCAGCAACTTTGGGAAACGGTCTCGCAGGTTGCTAAACAAAATTATCACCTCAACGTTAAAGTCATCGCTTTTGATGATTACGTGCAGCCTAATGAAGCCCTGCGTAATAAAGATGTGGATGCCAATGCCTTTCAGAGCGTGCCCTATTTAAAACAGCAGGAGCAGCAACGCGGTTATCATTTTGCGATCTTAGGAAATACCTTTATTTTCCCGATCGCCGCCTACTCTTCAAAAATCAAACACCTTGATCAGCTCCCTGACGCCGCGACCGTGACGCTGTCTAATGAAGCCACCACCTTAGGACGCAGTCTGTTACTGCTACAGGCTCAGGGACTGATTAGCGTGAAACCCCAAGCCGGCTTGCTGCCTACGGTGCTGGATATTACCTCTAACCCGAAAAAGCTTAACTTTGTGCTGGTGGATACCCCGCAACTCACGCGTACCCTCGATGATCCGAAAGTGTACCTCTCGGTCATCAATAATAATTTTGCTTCCCAGGCTGGCTTATCTGCCTCCCGTGACGGACTCTTTATGGAAGGTAAAGCTTCGCCTTACCTGAATGTACTGGTAGCACGGGAAGAGGATAAAAATGAGAAAAAATTGCAGGAGCTCACCGAGGCATTTCACTCTCAGGCGGTTGTCGACAAAGCCAATCAGATCTACAAAGGTGATGTGATTAAAGCTTGGTAACAGGAGGCCGCCCGAGGTATTTCCCCACGGGCGGCTTGGCACTTATTCTGTTCCCCAGAACGTACCGCTTGTTTTCAAGCCCATAAAACTCTGATGGATCCTGTCCATGTCCGCCTGCGGATCGAGGTCTTTAAATAACTGCGGGTGGAGAAATTTTGCGATAGCTTCTACGGCCACCACATTCGACGGTAAATCATAGGACTGATGGTAGATAGCCATGACATGATGTTTCTGCGTGGCCTGTAAAACATTAAATTCGATGAATACGTTTATGGTCCCAGACATCCCCTGCCTACGAATGACCTGAAAAAGCGTCTTAAAGCCGTATCGAGGATAGCGCTCAGCTGAGATTACTGCCAGCGGCTATCCCCCGGAAATAGCCATTTTGCCTGTCGGGTAAGCGCTGTCGCTTTGGCCTCATCTCCCTGTATTAGGGCGATACGGATACGGATGGCATATAACGTTGCTTCCGGCCGTATCCGCACAGATTCCCCAGCCCAGCGTTCAAAGTTCATTAAGAGCTGTGGATCGCCACTGCGATTGAATGTCAGTAATTGACCCATCTGATAATCGTACTGATAACGCGCATTAAGATAGGCTGTCTCCTGGACCGTCCGTTTAACCAGTTCGGCTTGTCTGCCTGATCGTTCAATAAACGTCAGCTGCCGCTGTAAAAAGAAGGTCTGTGCTAGCAGTGCAGCAAAACAAATAAGGACCGTGGCCAGCAATATCCGTTCTTTACGAGACTTACTGTTTCGATAACTTCTGACTGGGGGTTCAGCGCAGCGCAGTACAACGATCAGTAAGATCATATGCAGGGCAGACTGATAAAGGGGATACTCGGTCAGGGTATGCAGTAAAACGGGGAGGGCGACGATAAGCATCATCCGCTGATGTTTTCCCCCTTTCAGGTATAACCGGACGATGGCAGATATCCATAACAGTGCGGCAGCCAGCCCTGCACTGCCCGCCTCAACGGCCCAGAGTATAATTTCGTTATGGGGATGGCCGACAGTTCTGGCCCCTGCTCCGGTAGTTTGTCCGCCGAATTGCTCCAGAAAGACAGGTTCGAAATTACCAATCCCCCATCCTAGCCATGGACGGGAAAGGAATAGCTCAAAACAATACTTCCACAATATCAGCCGTGTGGCGCTGGTGGACTGATGATTGATGAAGGTCATTTCAGTGAGCTGGTAGATCCCAATTCCCAGCAGGATCCCTGCCGACAGGCATAATAGCGGCAGCCAGAGTTTTTTACGATCGATGGCAGGCCTGTTCAGCAGCAACAGAATAATGACGAGCAGTGCGCCCAGCCAGCCGGTTTGTGACTGACTCAGAAATAACATCAACGCCATCAGTATCAGACTGAAATAGAAAAAAATGGTCAGTCTCCGTTTTTGCCACGAATGTAGGCAAAGACAGAGAGTGGCGGCAACGCCGGAAGCAAGGAAACTGGCGTAAACGTTGACCTGCTGAAAAATACCGTAGGGGCGCAATTGTTGAACCGGGAACTCCCATAGCAAGGCTGCGGGCAGATGAAAAAACTGCACTAAGCCAATCACGGCCTGACTCAATGCCGTCAGTGCAATAATTCCTAATACCGTTCTTTTTATTTGCCGTGTGAAGACTAACTGCATCAGTAGCCGGTAACTGATCAGCATACCAGCGATAGTAGACAGGGTAATGATAAGGTCATTAATACTACGACTATCCCCTACCAGTCCACGCAGCAGCAGGATAAGTGCGCCGCCGTACAGCCAAGGAAGCGCTACAGAAGGTGACGACTGACGCCATAAGCGGGGAATACTCAGCAGTAAAATGCCGTAAACCGTCCAGATGAAAAATATCAAAATATTGGAGGGTAACGACAGGCCGCTGCCTCCCATGTTTTCCTGATAAATACTACCAGCAATCACACTGATAAATAGTCCACAAAGTAACAGGCAGCGTGGGTGCAGGCGAAAGGCGACAATAGGTTTCATGGAGAAGGTGACAGTTACTGATAGCTTAAAATATAGTAAGCAATAGCGGTAAATTCTCCTGGCTCTATCGTCTTCTGATCAATTGCCGTTGGCTCACCGACAATAGCTGCCTGAAAATTCAGGGACATTGCCCCTTCACTGATCGCCGTAACAACGGTTTCTTTATTCAGCTCGATAAGATTACCTTTCTCATTTTCAAGGGCAACCGCTACACCGGAAGTCGTCGCCGGTGCTGCCGGAGATATGGCAATATGATTGGGTAACTCACCGCTCTCAATACCACTAAAGGTAATACTCACTGTTTTATAGGTACCGGTACTACAGTTCTCCAAGGGAATGGAAAATGGGACTGCCACCGTTTTTTGTGCCGAATAAAGGGTCTTAATCGAGACTTTACCGAAGTCTATCATCAGTTTATCCCCTCCGGGGCCGACGCTACACGGTAATGCCACCACCACTCCGTGAAAGTTAACTTCCCCTCCTATCAGCTCAGTGTCTGCATAGGAGGGTGTAACCAGAGTAAAAATAAGTGTGAGAAGAAATTTTTTATAATACGTTAACTTCATGTGACACCTCATGACGTTATTGGAACTCTGCAACGACAGAGGCTGAAGCCTCGAATTCACCTTCGGTTATCGTAGTACCGCTTTTAGCAATTGGCGCGGCAGTCAGATTCCAAGTCCCCTGGTTATTATCGAACCCGGGTAGGTTATAGAATTTATTCGGTACCACAACAGACCCATTAGAATCCTTGATAACAATTCCCAGATTACTGCGATCAACTTGGCCACTGGTACCCAGATAATCGCTATTAAAGCTGGCCGTTCCAGATGCGGCAGACTGAATGCCGAGTTTGATATGTAGCGCACCGGTATCAAAGCTGCCACCTTTGCAATTGACCCGAATAGGGATACTTTGCGTATAGTTGGATCCGTTAAGTTTTTCGCTAGTATTTGATACAGCGCCAAACTCAACGCTAATCGGTGTACCTTCATTAATGATGCATTTATCCGGCACGGTAATAATTCCGGAGTTAATATTAATGGTTGAAAGCGCTTCACTGGAGAGCATACCGGCAGAGATAGTGCCTCTACGGCCAAATACACGTACCAGCTCGTGGTTTGACAGTACAACCCCATTAATAATAGGCTTGGTGACCATAAAGGTGACTTTTCCTTTCCCTCCAGAAGCAACATTACTGAAGCGAGTGGAGGGGGGTTTACAGGTTTCATTTCTCTTATTTGTCTGATCAATAAATGGAGAGGTCACATATTTATTGACTTTGCCTGCAATCCAGACCTCTACTTTTACATCCAGATAATCATTAAGAATATAGTAACCAGTATTTGAAGAGGGCTTCATGGTGGATGTTGATGAGTAATAGCGTGCGTCTTTTATTTTTGAGGTGCAGTATTCTGTCACACTGTAATATCCCCCCAAGTTCCAAGAGCTGCTGATGGTGGCACCGACTTTGTTATCCTTAATCTGGACCGTGTCGATGTTAAAGTTATATTCATGTGTCCCGTTCACCGGGAGCGCTTCTCCCTCTATTGCATAAGCAGGAAGCGTGAATAACAGTGCAAGGAGATTTATATTTCTTAATATCATGTTCTTTTTCATAGCGTGACTCACTTATGTCTGCACGGACTCAGACCTGCTTTTCATGGCGAAGGTTTAAACGCTAATAACGTTAGCGTGGCTGCTGATCCTGGGGCAATGCTCGGCAGACCGCGTTCTGACAACTGAACTTCAGTTCAGGGTGGCCGCCATAATCATTGACATACATAATCGAGAATTCGTTGAGTTTATTATCGGACACCGTAATCTCTGTGGAGGATTTTGGTGCGATCATCATTCCCGGGAAGCTGGTTAATGAGCCGCCACCTTCCTTCTGCAGTTTTTTGGATAAGCCCAAGACCGTTACATAATAAGGGGTTGGATTCTCCAGTTTAAATCCGGAAGTCCCCTTTTTGGTAAAAACCAACTGATCTTGCCAAATCACAGATTTATTTTTAGGGATAACCGCTTTAGGCCGATAAAAGACTTTAATCCTAGACTGCATTGCCAGCTGTAAGGTGTTCTCTTTTTTAGGTTTGGGTGGGATCTCTCTGACGTTCAGATAGAACAAACTCTCTCTGTCCTGAGGTAGGTTGAGTGAGCCAGCCGTTTTATTTATCTTGGCGATCCCTTTCTGCCCGCCATTAATACGTTGCAGAGGAGGTAACACTACCAGAGGTGACGTAATTTTTTTACCCTCGCTATCTTCTAACCAAGATTGCGCTAGAAAAGGAATATCAGGGCTGGTGTTCGACAGTGTTGCACTGACTGAGCGGTCATTTTCGGTAATGACCATGCGTGTGCGGTCCAGAGAGATCCCTGCGTAAGCATGAGCGGTGAATAATCCGGCGATAGCAATGCCGCTGATTAGGTGACGTACTTTCATATCAATAACCTTACTTATTTTTTCACAGCCCCCGCAGTCGAGGGCACGGTTTTTTACTGGCACTTAAGCGATAACGTGGTATTACTGTCATCAAGTTGTGGCGGTAGCGTGATCTCACACTGACGTTTTCCCTGCCATGTTGCACTGAGCTTTTCCTGAGGATTAACTCCGGCAAGCCAGGTCAGGCCCTGCTCCATAACCATCGCGACACTGACTCCGTCCTTGTTGAGAATTTCCGCTCCGAAAGGAGGGAAGCTGCCGTCAGGACGGGTAATTGTCGTCATTAACTTCTGGCCGCGGACAACACTGAACCGCTGAAAGCCAATAGCACCTTCCGTCAGGGTATCGGTAGAGATAGCTTTGCTCGCTTCGATATCATCGCCCAGGGCATCGACATCCACACGGGTATCAAAACTGTTGTAGCTCACCACATCAGGTACCACAGCAATCCCGAACCGGTTACTCCAGGCCTGTTTACCGTTCAATGGCACATTTGCGATCCCAGCGGTATCCACAACCACCCGGGCGGTATCTAAAGTGGCGGAACTGTTGTGTGCGGCTGCACCATACTGTGTGGCCGTCACGCCTCCACGCACGCTTCCGCCGGCGGAGATAAAGTTACCGGCCTGATAATTGACACTGCCGGTGATATCACTCACCCCTGAACGGTGCTGGTAATAGCCATCGAAGGCTGCTTTCTCGTTCTGCCCCATCCCGGCGCGTACCCGCCAGAGATTATTCATATCTTGGCTGTTGCTGTATGACGCCAAATTGGTGGTCCGGTTACCGGTATGCTGCATATCCCAGCCTATCCAGCGGCTTTCCCCCAACGGCACAGAAACAGAGAGAGCGATGGTGTCATTACGATTACCGTTATACATGGAACGCCACAGTGACAGGTTACTGCTGATACCACGGATATTGCTGATACGGAAAGGGCGGCCTATCGTGATGCCATAGCGTTGTTGTGCTTTTCGGTCCCAGTAATTCTGGTGGGTATAGGTGAGGAACATACTGGTGATCCAGTCCGGATCATCAGCCCAGAAGGTTTTATTCGCGGTGATGGTATACATCTCTTTTTCACGGCCAATACTGTCATATTGTTGATAGCGCTCGTCTAGATACTGAGAAAAGGTGCGGAAGGTTTTCTGCGAGAAGCGATATCCAGCGAACGTAATAGAGCTCTGGTACTGATCAAACGTTTTCGCATAGCTAAGTTTGAAGGAGTAGCCTTGCTTCGCTGACTCATCGGCTACTTTACTGCGTGACTGAGTGATGTCAGTAGCCAGGGTTCCAAAACTGTTTAAATCGCGTCCGACGCCCAATGACCAAGCCTGATAAGGCTCGCCCGCTAGGAACACTCCACCGTACAGTGACCAAGCATTGGAAATCCCCCGCGAAAAATCGCCCACATAAAACGCTGGACCCTGCAGCTTATGATCATTACGTGAAGCGATCCCTACAGAGGTGTTATAACGGGTATAGCCCGGCCGCGTAAGATACGGCAGGTTTGCGGTATCGACCTGAAACTCGGACACGGATCCGTCCTGTTCCTCTACCCTGACATCCAGTGTCCCGCGGACGGAGCTGCGCAGATCCTGAATAGTAAATGGGCCTGCTGGTACCGTGGTTTGGTAGATAATGCGCTGATTCTGGCTGACCGTAACTTTGGCATTACCTTTCGCAATCCCTCGGATCTCCGGAGCATAGCCTTGTAGAGCTGGCGGTAGCATCCTTTCATCGCTTTTCAGGTTAACCCCAGTAAATCGGACGCTGTCAAAGACCTGAGAATCGAGATAGATCTCACCGACGGTCGCTTTGGCTGCCAAGGAGGGGAGCGGCCGGTATGCATAAAACTGATTCCAGTCGAGATCACTGCGCTGTTCAGCGTAATTAGCCTGGTATTCACTTCTGAAGCGCCATGCCCCCAAGTTAAATCCGGCCTGACCATAACCTGACAGTGAGTTAGTATTTTCATTACTTCTGAACGAATGTACGCTTTGTCCGGTCAGGCTGTAGTCGAGCAGTAAACCGGAAATACCATTATTCCAGCGTTCAGGCGGTACCCAATCTGGGTCATTATACTTCATCCAAGCTTGGGGCACGGTAATATCCAGAATACCCTCGTGATTATTTATTTCCACACCGGGGATCGTGGAGATATCTAGGCAGCTTTCTGAAATGATGTTTATTTTTTCCCGAGCCAGATCCTTAAGCGCTAATTTTTTGATCTGATCTTCCGTCAGGCAGGCAATAGTGTTTTTAGGGTTCTTCGGTGACTCAATATAAGTCACACTCTGTTCGGACACTGACTGGTTATTAATTCTTAAATTCAATAGATAATTGCCGGGAGTGACGTAGTTGACAGTGGAGAACCGGTTTAAATCGACATTTTTACGATCTGTGGCATCAAGTACATCACTGTTAAACTCTACAAAGGTATCGTTGGCCAGACTTCCGGTCGGAGAAAAAATAATGGTCAGAATGGGCAATAAGCGGATTTTATTTTTTGATAAACAAAGCATAATTTAACTGTATGACCTATTTTCTGATGATATTTGGCGTCCGGCCGAAGACTCTACCTCACTTAAAAATCAGTCATTACTGGTAGTTAAGGGTGAATCGCGCCGTAGCATAAAACTGGCCGGTATAAACCAGAGGTTTTTTGACAACTACATTTGCCGTGAAATATAAAAAGCCGTTACTGTTATTCAGGATGTAGTAGGGCGTCGCTTCCCCCAGTACTATCTGTTTTCCGTCATTATCATTCAGGCTTATCGATATGCCTTTATTCTTCTCATCGACCGGGATCAACAGATCGCCTTTATCCACGGCATCGCCTGAAAAGGTCACGCTGGCACTGTACTTCCTGAATTCAGATTTCTCTTTATTCGAAAAAAAACATCCCATTAGTTTTACTTTTATATTTTTTGATAAAACTTCTGGCGATTTAACGTTTATCTCATCGAGATTGAGATCACTAAAATCAATCGATTCTGTTCCTGAATCTGGGGCAACAAAACAGGCTGACTCAAATATCTCTCCTTGAACATCAACCGATCCCGGAATCATTCCCGGTCCCTGAGCACAACTCAGTGACGGTACAAGTAGAGTGCTGAGTACGATTATCACTCGAAAATAAATCATATCTCCTGCCATAAGGTCGCGGGTATATGAAAAACTGCAGGCACAGGTCTGCTGTGACTGCAGTAGACATGATTACTGGTAATCAACCTGGAAGTTAATGGTTGACTGGAATGCACCCGGCGTCACAGTACTGGAGGCATTGTCAGCTTTCAGGTAAGCAACAAATGGAATTTTATTGGTACCATCAACCAGGTTAACCTGAGCCATTTTTTTCCCCCAGACTACATCGGCATTAGCGCTGTCACGTAAACCGATACCTGCACCATCAGCACTTCCTGAAGTGAAGGCTGCCAGAGAGGAGTCATTAGGGTTAACGGAAGTTGGGGTATAAGTCACGGTCGCTGTTTTTGCGACAGTGGTATCACAATCCTGCAGTTCAATGTTCTGCTGAACATTACCCGCTCTCTGGCCATTTGCTAATGCGGACACTGGGATCTGACCGAAATCAACCTGTACAGGGCTGGAGTTCGGAGACAAACCACATGCTGAGTTAACTAACTCACCCTTCAGTTGGATCTCTCCCTGAGTCGGCGTGCCGTCATAAGCGGCGAAAGAAGAGAAAGAGGTCATGACTGAAAATGCGAGAGTAGATAAGATAATTTTATTTAATTTCACAGTGAAGTTTCCTGGTGTTAGCTACTTGTAATGTAACTTTAAGAGAAGACGCTAATTTCCATTAGCTAATAATCAGAGTAGAAATACCTACTCCGCTTTTCCATTTGTTAACTCAAAGAGGATAACAAATTAATTTTCATAGAAGACCCAACCGGTGAACCAGATTAGGTGATGACGAGTATATTCATGAATTACTATTTTACAACAAATAAAATGGAAAAATCTCACAAATAGTCATAAGCCATTGATGTGATATGTTAATCTTGTTTGTTGTGCACTTAGGTTTAATAATTTTATTTATTAAGTTGTATTTTATAAAAATAAAAAGATAATTTTATATATAGGCTTATTTTTAAATGGTTTTTTCTGTTTTTTTATTACTAACTTATTAATTTCAAAAGCTATAGTGGGGGGCGTGTTTAGTGAAGTTTTTTTATGATTAAATAATACCGTCAGGAATTATTTATGAAGTTGGAATGGTTGACTATAAGTCATGTTTTGTTATCACTATTAGTGATGGTCCAATAAAGCATTTATTTTTTTATCAGATTTATTATTTTACCAAAATAACATTGATCAGGATCTATTAAAAGGCAAATAATAAGATTTTATACACGTTTTTTAACTGTTCAGAAAACCTGTGAATGACAGGGGATTCACTGGAGGGTAAGGATAATCCACGATAGTACGATGTTTAGATCAAGGGTGATGAGTGATGGGTGTGCCTCTCCTGTCTGCATAGCAGGAGAGGCCTAGAGTTATTGAGTGACCCAGAAGGTACCGCTTGTTTTCAAGCCCATAAAGCTTTGATGGATCCTGTCCATGTCCGCCTGCGGATCGAGGTCTTTAAATAACTGCGGGTGGAGAAATTTCGCAATAGCTTCCACCGCGACGACATTCGAAGGAAGATCATAGAACTGGTGGTAGATGGCCATGACATGATGTTTCTGCGTGGCTTGTAAAACATTAAATCCGGTGCGTGACATCAGCGCCGCCAGCTTCTGTTTTGCGGGGGCTTCTTGTAACTGATAGCCTAACGGTACCGAGGCTGAAGCTTTTGGATTTCCCTGCCAGTCTGCGCCGGTCAGCAGATAATAGTCCGGATTCAAGGTAATGATCTTCTCTAAGGTGACATCACCGCCCATTCCCTGGAACAGTTGTCCACCGAGGTTAATGCCTCCCGCAGCTTCGGTAAATTCGCCCATACTCCCCTGGCCGAACGTGCTGCAACAGAAGTCACCGACAATGCCAGCACTGCGCTCAATAAACACCGTTGGCCGCTGCTGAGTTCTGAGGGTGGCGACCCGTTGTTTAATCAGCTCTAGACGCTGCTGGTAGAAGTTCAGGAACTGCTGGGCATTTTTCTGCTGGTTAAAGATTTGGCCCAATAGCGCCATACTTTTTGCGGTGTTCTGCAGAGGCTTCTGCCGTAGGTCGATAAAAATATAAGGGATGTGCAGGCTGTTCAGTTTATCCATGACCCCTTCGTCGCGTAATTTGCTCACCAAACCGATATCAAAAATGACCAAGTCAGTATGGCGTGCGACAGCGTTTTCCACATCAAAGGTGGTAGTGTAGGGGTTCGCAAAGGTGGGGATGGTCTTCAGAGTGGGAAAATTCTCCGCGAAAGCCCGCATAATATCCGGAGACTTCTTCTTCAGCGAGTCATCCCAGGCGGCAATGCTGGCAGAAGGATCGCCATGAAAAATGATACTCATCGCTTCAATGGCCCGCGCATCTGCCAGCATCACCCGATGGGGCGTTTCAGGGATCTCGACGTGACGATTCATGAGGTCTGTCACGGTCTGAGCCAGTGCTTGGGTGAACGGCATCATTATTATTGCGAACAGAAAAACAACTTTTTGGGTGATTTTCATAACACTTTGTGGCCTGTATAAGGAAGTGATATTGCCCAACAGCAGGGTTAGGTCTGCCGAAGCATTGAGGTAAAAAGGCAGGTTAACATATTGAGACGGTGGTTGCTGCGGGGATGCTCTGTGCTGGCGGGAGGCTCCATAGCGTAATGGAAATTCCGCACTCCGGAGCGATAGGCTCACCAGAGTGCGGGAGGATCGTTACTTACCGTTCAGTGTTCTAGTCAGCTGTTCTTCATCCAACTCACCCACACGTTTGGCGACAAAAATAGTCGCCACGCCATTACCTATCAAATTAGTGAGGGCACGAGCTTCCGACATAAAACGGTCAATGCCCAGGATCAGCGCCAGTCCTGCAACCGGTAAGGTACCGACCGCTGATAGCGTGGCAGCCAAGACAATAAATCCGCTACCCGTCACTCCGGCGGCCCCTTTTGAGGACAGCAGCAGGATCACTAGCAGGGTGATCTGATGGAAAATATCCATATGGGTATTGGTCGCCTGAGCGATAAACACCGCGGCCATCGTCAGGTAGATAGAGGTACCGTCAAGGTTAAAGGAGTAGCCGGTCGGGATCACCAAGCCAACTACTGACTTCTTACAGCCCAGTGTTTCCATCTTGTTCAGCATCCGTGGCAGTACTGACTCAGAGGAGGACGTTCCCAGCACGATCAACAATTCATCTTTGATGTAGTTGATAAATTTAAAGATGCTGAACCCGGTCAGGCGTGCAATGACCCCGAGTACGATCACCACGAACAGTACACAGGTAATGTAGAAGCAGACGATCAACTGACCCAGTTGTAGCAGTGAACCTACTCCGTATTTACCGATAGTGAAAGCCATGGCACCAAAGGCCCCAATTGGCGCCAAGCGCATTATCATATTAATGACGCCAAACACCACCTGAGAGAAGTTCTCCACTACGCTGAACACCAACTGGCCGGTTTTCCCCAGACGGTGCAGGGCAAAACCAAACAGGATAGAGAACAGCAGGATCTGCAGAATGTTGCCGCTGGAAAAAGCCCCGATCACGCTGTCAGGAATAATATCTAGCAGGAAAGGAATTACCCCTTGGCTTTTGGCCTGCGCTGCATAAGTCGCAACCGCGGAGGCATCTAGGCTCGCGGGATTGATATTCATGCCTGCACCCGGCTGAGCAATATTGACCACGATCAGACCGATAATCAGTGCCAAGGTACTGACGATCTCAAAATAGAGCAGGGCAATTGCACCGGTACGACCCACAGCTTTCATACTTTCCATACCGGCAATACCGGTCACTACGGTACAGAAAATGACCGGGGCGATAACCATTTTAATCAGCTTGATAAACCCGTCACCGAAGGGTTTCATCTGGGTGCCGATCTCCGGATAAAAGTGACCAAGGGAGATGCCGATAACAATAGCGATGATGACCTGAATGTAGAGGCTGCCGAACAGCGTTTTTTTCATAGGAGTCTCTGTCTGCGTAAGAGGTGTTTATTTTTATAGTTTCTGTCAACTACAGGTAAAAAAGTAACAG